>TARA_R100000935_G_scaffold34805_1_pt1 | contig 124101 bp, 124 predicted proteins | sample TARA_R100000935 | Tara Oceans TARA_R100000935 (sample SAMEA2621502) | marine metagenome | biome: marine biome (ENVO:00000447); feature: surface water layer (ENVO:00002042); material: "saline water (ENVO:00002010), including plankton (ENVO:xxxxxxxx)" | depth 5 m
CACCGGTGGCCCCGTCGAAGATCACCACCAGCCCCTCATGGGCTTTGCGGCCCTTCCCGTCGTGGAAGACGCTGACCAGCTTGGCGCCGAAGACGCCGTCCGCCGACAGGGCCGCGGGCATGATGGCGAAGGTGCGTCCCTCGCCCAGGCCAATGAAGCTGCGCAGGTGCTGGCGCACGCGGCCGTCGGAGAGTGCGATCATCGCCTCGCGGACCACCGGGATGGCGGCGGCGTAGGTCAGGCGATCGCGCACGCCGGCGGCGTCGATGACGATGGGATCGGCGGCCTGCGCGGCCATGCGGCGAGCCTCCCTGAAGATGGAGACGGGGGCGGGCGATGGTGGGGTCACCGCGCCGCCCCCGCAGGGACGCCAGAACCAAGCGGGCCTGGCGTTTTCCGTCTGGCCCTAGAAGCGGGCATTCAGGCCGACATAGTACTGGCGGCCAAGGATGTCGCCATGGTTGCGGGTCGGATAGGACGGCTCTTCGTCGGTCAGGTTTATGACGCCGGCGCGCACCGTGTAGTTGCCGAAGTCGTACTGCCCCGAGACGCTGTGACGGATGTTGCGCTCGATGATCGGGTTGGGGTTGTTTTCGATGGTCGCTGTCGGCGTGGCCTTCACCTCGGGCAGGTAGATCATCGAGTAGGTCAGCCGGACCGGCCCGCGGACATGGCGGGCGTCAAACCGCGTGGTCCAGTCGGGGATGGCCACCGTGCCATCCGAGCGGGTGAGGTCGAAACCGGTGACTGAGGTCTCCAGCTTAGCGGTGTGGGTGGCCTCGATGGACAGGTCGAGGGTCCCCCAGTCGGCGTCGCCGAAGAATCGGCCTGGCGAGAAGGTGTAGCCGGCGAAGTAGGTCTCGCCGCGATAGGTGACCTCACCGGCGTTGAAGGTCGTCGTCTGGGCCGTCGCCGTGGCGCCGGTGGCGTCGCGGGTGAAGCGGCTGCAGATGTCAGCCGGCTGCGGGCTGGAGTCGTAGCAGGTCTCCATGAAGTTCTGCGGCGTGAACGGCGACAGACCGTCGGTCAGATCCACCTCGATCCGGTCCACCACCAGAGTCAGGCCTGGCGCAAAGGTCGGCTGGAAGATCAGGCCATAGGTGATGGTGTCGGAGATCTCGTTGCGCAGGTCCGCATTGCCGCCGGTGGTCACCAGGGCCGCGGCGAAGTTCTCCGCCGGGTTCTGGAAGGTCGACAAGGGGCCATAGCTCGGATTGGCGGCGAACAGGGCCTGGCAGTTGGCCAGGCGGGTGGCCGGCGCCGGACCGCCGCTAATGCGGTCGGCGTCGCAGGGGTCCTGGCCGACGCTGGCCAGGGCGGTGCGCGACGGGGCCAGCAGCTGTTCCAGGGTGGGCGCGCGGAAGTTGCGGCTGCGCGATCCACGCAGGGTCAGGCCCTCGAAGACCTCCCAGCGCAGACCTGCGCCCCAGACATCCTCACTGCCGGCCAGGGAGTTCTTCACCCGCCGGAAGGCGCCTTCGAAGTCCACCGCCTGGGCGAAGGGCAGCGTCACGTCCCCGCCGATGATCGGGATCAGAAGCTCGGCCGAGTATTCGTTGGTGTCGTATTCGCCCCGGGTCGCCACGGTCGGCACCCGCGAGCCGGTCAGGCCCCGCTGGGAGGCCTCCAGCGGCACGAACTTGGCGCTTTCGCGACGGTACTCATAGGCCAGGGAGAACTTGGCGGGGCCAGCGGGCAGGTCGAAGAGGTCGCCGCCCAGGGTGGCCAGGAAGTTGTCCTGGACGTTGTAGAATTCCTGACCGGTCTGGACCGTGGCGTAGGCCCGCGCCTCGGGCGAGACATTGCCGTTTCCGAACGGATTGATCGGCGCGCAGGCGGCGTCGTCATTGGCCGTGCTGGCGTCGGCGTTGATGGCGCAGACGATGGTCCCTGCCCCGTTGCGCACAGCGTTGACCGCATTGTTAAAGCGGGCGGTGTCGACGCCCCAGGCTTCCTGCCGGCCATCAGTCACGCCGCGGCTGACCGTGGCGCTCCAGTAGAAGTTCCGCTCGGCGAAATCGAAATCGCCTTCCAGCCCGGCCAGGACCCGGTAGCTCTCGGTGACCTGATTGCCTTCCCGGGTCGGCAGCAGATCATCGAACCACTTGGACAGGAAGAGCGGCGCGCCGCCCCCGAAGGCCGGGCGCAGGGCGGTGAGCTGGGCCACTGTGGCCGGGGTCAGGAAGGCGTTGTTGCGGGTGAACGCGATGACGCCGGAGCCGGAGGCGGCGTTGTTGAGCACGGTGTTGCTCGCCTGGGCCGCATAGGGGTCGGTGCCTTCGGTGCGGCCATAGAGCAGCTCGCCGGTCAGACGGACCCGGTCGGTCAGGTCGAAATGGCCAATGGCGTTGGCGCTGAACCGCTCCACCCCGGTACGCAGGGCGGCCAGCTCGCGATAGGTCAGGCCGTCTCCGCCGCTGGCGAAGGGCACGCCCTGGATCGAGCCGGGGTTATAGGCCGCGATCCCGCCGGCCGAGGTGAACTGCTGGCCGAGCAGGAACATCGGCACTGGCGCAGGTGTGGTGAAGATAACGCCCTGGGGGTTGAACTCCCAAAACCGGGCGTCGAAGATTTCCTTCACCGAGGGGATGCCGTCGGTGCTCGAGGTGTTGGCCGAGTTGGGCACGGTGATGCGGCCGAGATTGCTCCGCGGCCGGTCATAGTCGAGCAGGGAGTCGTTCTGCGACCATTCCAGGTTCAGGGCCACATTGCCCCGGTCGTCCATGAAGTTCTTGCCGAAGGTCCCGCGCAGGGCGTGGACCGGATAGTCGCTGCGCGAGGAAATCCCGGTCTGAGCGTCCAGTTCGACGCCTTCGAAATTTGTCTTCAGCACATAGTTGATCACGCCGGCGATGGCGTCGGAGCCATAGACGGCCGCGCCGCCGCCCTGCACCACCTCGACCCGGTCCAGAAGACCCAGCGGGATCATGTTGGTGTCCACCGACGAGCCGGCCAGACCATTGGACGAGGCCACGAAACGCCGACCATTGACCAGGGTGAGCGTGCGCCCGGCGCCCAGGCCGAAGAGGTTGGGGAACTGCTGGCCGGCGCCCGCCGCGCTGCCGGAGCCGGCGGCGATCGGATAGTTGGGGATGTTGGAGCTGATCTGGTTCATCAGATCGCCGACCTGCACCACGCCGCGGTCGGTGAAGGACTGCTGATCGACGGACAGGACCGGCGCTGCGGTGTCCACCTCGACCCGGCGGATCCGCGAGCCGGTGACGATGATCTCCTGCAGCTCGGCGGCGTCGCTTGTCTGAGCGACGGCCGGCGCGGCCGAGAGCGCTGCAGCCATGGCTGCGCCGAGCATGGTGGTGGCGAGCAGTCGCCGCCGGATCGATTGATCGTTCATAACATCCCCCATTGGCCGAAGCGGCCCCCAAGTCCCAAGCGCCTCAACACCTGCGCGCCCCGCCGTCTGTGGGCAGGTGCGCTCGTCCAGGTCCGAAGCCCGCGATGGCAGTGAATTTCAGACTAGTCAGCCACCCGTGGTTTTTCTTTTCGAATGGCCGAGCGTCACCGGCATGTCGCAAATCGTTTATGCAGGCTCCGAAGCCCCATCGCATGTCCAATGCGACGCGGGCGCCGAGGCTGACTGTCGCATCTACGGGTGAGGCCGCGGGCCGGGTCCATGCTCAGGCCTGCCCCCGGCGGCGCAGAAGCGCGGCGTGCAAGCGGGCAAGACCCTCATCCAGAGCTGCAGCTTCGCCGCCGAAGCCGATGCGGATGTGGCCGGGCTGACCGAAAAAGTCTCCAGGCGCGACGACAATCTGTTCGGCCGCCCACAGCCAGGAGGCCAGTTCCAAGGTGTCCGACACACCGACCACCTTGGGAAAGTACATGCAGCCAAAGGCTGGCGGCTCGCCAAGGATCAGTCCGTCGGCGGCCATACGCGCCGCATGTCCGAGGAGCACCGGCCGCGCCGCCGCCAGCACCCCGCGCCAATGGGCGTCGAAGGGCGCCATGTCCTCCAGCACCAGGGCCCCGATGGCGTGGGCAAGCTTGGAGACCCCGAGATCACCCTGCGGGTTGGCGGCCTGTATGGCGGCGATATTGGCCTTGGACGCGACCGCCCAGCCGCACTTCAGCGCGAAGAGTCCCTGAACCTTGGTCAGGCTGCCCGCGCTGACGAAGACGTCGGAGACGCCCACCGCCGAACCGACATCGGCGAAGTCGGCATAGACCTCATCGATCAGCACCCGAGCGCCCACCTGGGCGGCGATGTCGGCGATGGCCCGCAGGGTCGCACGGTCCAGGATCGCGCCGGACGGATTGTGCACCTGGGTCAGCAGGATCAGCCGGGTCTCGGGACGAACCAGGGCTCGCAGTTCCTCGAGGTCGATGGCGAAATCCGGCGCGCGGCGCGGCAGCGGCGTGATCTTCGCCTGCGCCGCCTGCGCCAGGGCCGGCAGCAGATCGAAGGCCGGCGCCTCGACGACCACATGGTCGCCCGGGGCGACGAAGGCGGCCATGGCCATCGCCATGGCGCTGGTGGCGCCGGTGGCGCCGATCACCTGCTCGGGCTCGACCCCGTAGCGCCTAGCGACCGCGGCGGCCACATGGCGGTTTCCGCCGGCGAAGGTGCTCTCGAACCGGTCGGTCACGCCGCCCTGGAAAGCCTCGCGCACGACGCCCGCCAGCAGATCGGTGGGCTCCTTGATCGTGGAGTCGAAGAGGACGGCCGCCCGGGGCTCGGTCGCCACAGCGCGCAGCACTTCCCGCACCCAGGCGGTGTAGCCGCCGTCCAAGCCCGACCGAAAGCCGTTGCTGGGTGTCGGACTCAGACGCGCACTCACTGAACTCAAGGCCTCTTCCCCATGGCCCGCCCCTCCTTGCCCCGCCAGAAGCGACAGGCGCCCAGGAACCGATCCTAGTTACGGGCCTCGGTTTTTCTTGCCTTTGTGTTCCTTGACAGGGGCTGTCTCCGCATCCGCTATGCTTGGGGCGGGAGGGGGAGACATAAGATATGCCGACAGCTCTGGACGCGATCGACCTCAAGATCCTCGACCTGATGCAGAAGGACGCCTCCCTCTCCACCGCCGAGATGGCCGAGCGCGTGGGGCTGTCGCAGTCCCCCTGCTGGCGGCGGATTCAGCGCCTGAAGGACGAAGGCTACATCAAGGCGACGGTGGCCATCGTTGATCGCCAGATGCTGGGCTTCAAGATGCAGGTCTTCGCTCAGGTGAAGATGACCACCCTGACCGACGAGGAGCGCGAAGGCTTCTTCAAAGCCATCCACGACATCCCCGAGATCCTGGAATGCTACGCCGTCTTCGGGGAGATGGACTGCATGATGAAGGTGCTGGCGCCCGACGTGAACTGGTACCAGGACTTCATCTTCTCCACGATCCTGAAGCTGCCTGGCGTGGTCGATGTGCGCTCCATCGTGACCCTGTCTGAGTCCAAGTCCACGACCGCCGTCCCCCTGCGACACCGCACCTTCCGCTAAAGCGCGCCGCATAGCCTATTCAAGGCGCCTGGGCGCGCGCGGGCACAAGGGCAAGATAATCCGAAGACCCGCAGCTAGGCTGTCATGGAAACGCGGAGGATCAGCGGCATGAGCTTCACTGGACGCGGACTGGCGCAGATCATCGCCTGCCTGGCCCTGAGCCTGGGGGCCGCGCAGGCCCAGCCGGCTCCGGCGCCTCTCACCCCCGTCGCGCTTGAGGCGCCGGTCGTCACGGCGCATCGGGGCGTCTTCAACGGCAAGCCCGTCGCCTATCAGGCCCGCGTCGAGGCCATCGACCTGCCGGGGCCCGACGGTGGTCCGGGGGTTCGGCTGGTGACCACCGCCTATGTGGCCACAGGGCGCGCAGCCGGCCCTGAGCGGCCGGTGATCTTCATCTTTAACGGCGGGCCCATCTCGCCCTCACCCTATCTGCACATGGGCGCCTTTGGTCCCAAGCGGCTGGCGGTTCCCGACGATCTCAGCGCCGATCCGGCCAGCTTCCAGATCGTCGACAATCCCTACACCGTGCTCGATGTGGCTGATCTGGTCTTCTTCGACCCGGCCGGCACCGGCTTCAGCCGCTTCGCCGATGGGGTGGACCCGCAGACCTATTTCTCGGTGGAGGCCGACGCCCGCCAGCTCACCGACTTCGTCGTCGCCTGGTCGAAGGCGCACGGCCGCGAGGCCTCGCCCAAATACCTGTTCGGCGAAAGCTACGGCACCATCCGCGCCGCCGTCGCCGTCAACCAGATCCAGAAGCTGCCGCAGGATCAGAACCTGCGCGGCGCGATGTTCATGGGCCAGGCGATGAACATCGTCGAATACGTCCAGCGACCGCAGAACATCATCAGCTATGTGGTCTCCCTGCCGACGCTGGCGGCCACCGCCTGGTGGCACGGCAAGGCCGACCTGAAGGGCCAGGATTTCGAAGCCTGGATGGCCGAGATGCGGACCTTCGCCCGCACCGAGTACCTGACCGCGCTCGCCCAGGGGGACGATCTCGACGCCGCGACCCGGCAGGAGGTCGCCAACAAGGTGGAGGCCTATAGCGGCATCCCGGCGGCCTACTATGTCGAGAACAATCTGCGGATCACCAAGGAGCGGTTCCGGGTCGAACTGCTGAAGGACCAGGGCCTGACCTTAGGCATGTCCGACGCCCGCTACACCGGTCCCTCGGCGCCCGCGGGCCAAAGGGCGGCCGATCCGTCCCGGGTCCTGCCTGAGGCCCTGATCGCCGCCTTCGAGGTCTATGCCCGCGACACCCTCAAGGTGGGCGACCTTGGCGCCTATAATACCCGCAGCCCGGTCACCGCCGGCTGGCGCTACGCCGAAGGCCCGGCCTCGCCGTTCTCGGACTATCCGTTCATGAGCCCGGTGAGTGAGGTGTTCGCCCTCAATCCCGACTTCCGCGTCTTGATGATCAATGGCCATCAGGACACCCAGACCACCACCGGCGCCATGGACTATGGCCTGGCGCTGTCGGGCTGGCCTAGGGACAGGGCCCAGGCCCGCAGCTATCAGGGCGGGCACATGGCCTACTCGGTGGCGGCGAGCCTGGCGCAGATCATGGCCGATGTCCGCGCGCTTGTGACGGCCGCCCCATGAGGCGCGCCGCAAGCCTGCTGGCCACAGCCTTCGCCGTCTGTCTGCTGGCGCTCGCCCCGCAGCCAAGCCAGGCTGAGCCGGCCCCGAGGAGCTTCGTCACCCAGCATGTCGGGGTCTTCGGCGGACGCAGGGTCAGCTATGAGGCCATCGCCGGCGAAACGATCCTGCGCGACGCCAAGGGCGCGCCGGCCGCGAGCCTGTTCTCCTTCAGCTATGTGGCGAGGGCCGCGAAGCCGGACCGGCCGGTGCTCTTTATCTTCAATGGCGGCCCGGGCTCGTCATCGGTCTGGCTGCATCTGGGCATGGCTGGCTCCCGGCAGGTGGACTTCACCGATGAGGTCAATCCGCCCACCGTCCCGCCCTTCCCGCTGAAGGACAATCCCAATGCCCTGCTAGACGTCGCCGACCTGGTCTTCGTCGACCCACCGGGGACCGGCTTCAGCCGCGTGCTGCCAGGCGGGCGGACAGAGGACTATTACGGGACCAATCAGGACGCCCTGGCGGTGGCCAAGTTCATCGCCGACTGGCTGAGCCGCAATGACCGCTGGGCCTCGCCCAAGTTCGTCATGGGCGAGAGCTATGGGACGACCCGGGCTGCGGCCCTGGCCACCACATTGATGGGCGGGCCGACCTCGGCCTCCGGCGAACTGGGCGCCATCACCCTGAACGGCATATTGGTGCTGGGGCCGGCCATGGGCGGGGCGGTGGGCGACCACCTCTACGGCGCCAATCTGCCGGCCATGGCGGCGACCGCCTGGTATCACCGACCTGAGCTGCGGAAGGGGCGGACCCTGGACGGGGCGGTCGAGGCGGCGCGGACCCTGGCGGCGGACAGCTATATGCGCGCCCTCTATCTGGGGAACGCCCTGCCGGCCGCAGACCGGCAGGCGCTCGCCGAACAGCTGGCCGAGCTGACGGGCTTGCCGGCCCAGACCTGGCTGGATAATCGCCTGAGGCTGGGGCTGGGCGCCTTCTCCCGGGAGCTTCTCAGGGACCGGGGGTTGCAGGTGGGCGCCTATGACAGCCGCTATGTCCTGCCGCTGAAGGCCGCTGGCGCTGATCCGGTGGCCGATGATCCGGCCATGGGCCAGTATACGCCGGCCTTTGTCGGGGCGATGAACAGCTACCTGAACGGTGAGTTGAAGGTGCGCATGGACGCGCCCTACATCCCCATCGCGTTTAGCCAGGTGAATTCCAAATGGGACTATGGCCCAGGTGGACCCCGGGGCCGCGACGCCGCGGCCGAGCTCGCCCAGGCCCTGCGGCGCAACCCGTCTCTGCAGCTGTTCGTGGCCGCAGGCCACTATGACCTGGTGACCACCTTGGGCGGCGCAGAATACGCCTTGAACCAGGTGGATTTGCCGCAAAATCGTGTGACCGTGAAGGCCTATCCGTCCGGCCACATGCCCTATCTTGGCGCCGAGAGCGCCAGAACCCTCGCCGCCGACGTCCGCGCCTTCATTTTGCAGGCCGCTCAGGGCTCGGAATAGCCTTTCCTGACCTGATGGCGATCTGCGGAGCTCGCCCATCCTTGCCGCCCCGGCTCATATGAACTAAGTTTGCGGACTAAGTTCGGGAGCAAGTCGTGCCTACCGTCAATATCCACGAAGCCAAAACCCACTTGTCCAGACTCATCGAGGCCGCTGTGCAGGGGGAGTCTTTCATTATCGCCAAGGCTGGCAAGCCGCTGGTTCAAGTGACGGCTATCAAGCCCGCTGACATGCCAAAATCGCGTATCGGCTTCATGGCTGGCCGTATCACCGTGCCAGATGACTTCAATGATCTAGGCCGCGACGAGATCGCTGGGATGTTCCTGGGAACTCTGTGAAGCTTCTCTTGGACACCCATTTGCTGTTGTGGGCTGCGGCTGGAAATGGGCTATCGCCTCGCGCCGCCGGCTTAATCTCTGACCCCGCCAACAGCCTCTATTTCAGCGCGGCAAGCATCTGGGAAATCGCCATCAAGAGCGCCCTGGGGCGAGCCGAGTTCAGGCTCGACGCCGGTGTCTTTCGTCGTGAACTGCTGGAAAATGGATACTTCGAGTTGGTCATCACTGGCGCCCATGCTGCAGCCATTGCCCAGCTGCCCGACCTGCATAAGGACCCCTTCGATCGGATTCTGGTGGCGCAGGCCGTGGTGGAGAGCATCACGCTGCTGTCGGCCGACAGTGCGGTTCTAGCCTATCCCGGTCCTATCCAATCGGCCGACTGAGACTAGGGCTCGGAATAGCCCTCGGCGCGAAGATTGAGATCAAGCCCTTCCGGGTTGCGGGTGAAGAATAGGCCGCCCCGACGCTCGGAGCGTTGGGGCAGGTAGTCGATGGTCGCCTGGCTGGTCTCGACCACGGTCCCACCCTCTCGCAGCTCGCCGCTCACCTGCACGCCAGCGGCCGCGGCGCCGCCGGCGTTGTCCGCTCGAAAGACGACGAGATAGCCGCCGGGGGTCGTCGTGACGGTGGCCACCGATAGCGTCACCGCAGGCGGCGTCCTTGGCTCGCTGAAGGCGAAGATCACCATATAGGACAGGGTCGCCGCCAGGAGCAGACCGCTCAGGCCCGCGATGACCCACTCCACGGGCGAGGTGCTTTCGAGGGCGGGCTCAGCCCCGCCGCTGGCGTCCTGCGCATGGGCGTCTGATGGTCTCATAGCAGCAGCCTCGCGGACGCCGCGCCTATGGCCCCAGGGAAGCCAAGCACAATGCTGGCGCTGATGATCTCCTGCAGGCCGGCGCCGTCGGTGCGGCTGAATACCCACAGGGTGAACAGACTGACGCTGAGCACGATGGCGTACCCGACCAGGGTCAGGCGGGCGAACACACTCCAGGCCGGAATCTCCGCCGGCCGCGCCGAGCCCCCACGAAAGTCCAGGGCGTAGACGAAGGCGTGCATCAGCCCCAGGGAGACCACCGCCAGGCCAACCGACTGCCAGGCCGACATCTTGTAGGCGATCAGGACCATCTCCTCGGTTGGCGCCATGTTGAAGGAGAGGAACAGCGCGCCGGCCCCCATGAGGAAGAGTTCGCCCCAATAGGTGGGCGCCTGCTTCTCCCGCTCGCCCTCGGGCTCGCCTCCCAACTGACTGCGGGCCAGCATGGCGCCGAAGCTGCCTGGAACCGTCTGCAGGGCGATCTTGCCGACCACTTCGCGGGGCGACATGCCCGGGGTGAGGATGCCGAACAGGTACAGGGTGAAGGCCGCCGCCAGGGCCGCGATCAGCATGACGACCAGGGCGTCGGCCAGGTCATCGCGCAGGTGGGCGGTGGGGCGCATGCCGCCAAACCGCGACAGTCCGACCAGCACAGGCACCGTCAGGACCAGCAGCAGCGCCAGGCGAAGCGGCTGCATGTAGAAGCCCAGCCGCCACATCTCCATCGTCATCAGCATGGGAAGCGCGAAGATCAGCGCCCCGGCGAACGCCCGGCCCAGACCGCGCATAAAAGCTGCGTCAGCCCTGAACGCGCTTTGACCGAGTGTCTTTGCAGCCATGTGATGTCCCATCCTGCCGCCTCAGGCCCACGCACAGCTTAGTTCTGAAGTCGACGATCGGTTCCGGGCGCCGACATGCCCCGGGCGACGCACCGCCGCCCGTCTGGCAGGCGACCCCGACGGCATGGGGCCGCAGGGTCCCCGTCGCCTTGACTTGGCGAAGTTCGGCATCCGTTATGCGCCAGACTGATCTGTGGAGCATAAGTATGCCAGCCCAGCTCGACGCTATCGACGTCAAGATCCTGGACATCCTCCAGAGGGACGCCTCGCTGTCGACGGCCGAACTGGCTGAGCGCGTGGGCCTGTCGCAATCGCCCTGCTGGCGGCGCATCCAGCGGCTGCGGGAGGATGGCTTTATCAAGGGGACCGTGGCCCTGGTGGACCGGCACAAGCTGGGCTTCACCATGCAGATCTTCGCCCAGGTGAAGATGACCACCCTGAGCGAAGAGGACCGCGCCCGGTTTCATCGCGCCATCGAGAACACGCCCGAGATCCTGGAATGCTACACGGTGTTCGGCGAGATGGACGCCATGCTGAAGATCCTGGCGCCGGACGTGAACTGGTACCAGGACTTCGTCTTTTCCACGATCCTGAAGCTGCCGGGCGTGGTGGATGTCCGCTCCATCGTCACCCTCGCCGATTCCAAGAACACGACGGCGGTTCCTATCCGGGTGCGGGCTGTTCGCTGATCACTGCGGCGAATAGTTTATCCGTCTGGCGCCGAGGCAGGCCGCCAGTTGGACAAGATAATGTCGAGGCCCCGACCTAATCTGACCCCGCTCAGGGACCAGGGCCGAGCCCCAAGGAACGCCATGTTGACACGCCGCAGTCTGATCGCCGCCGCAGCCGCCGGCCCGGGGGTCGCCGCGGTCGCCGCAGACGCCGTTGGCGGGGAGCTGACCGGCGGCGGCGCCGCGCCTGTCCTGCCGGCCAAGGCCGAGTTCGCAGACATGGCGCTGACCTATCTGGACGCCGGGGCCACCCATCCCATGCCCCTGGGCGCCAAGGCCGCGGTGGAGGCCTATCTGCGCGAAAAGGCCCTGGACGGGTCGGCAAGGCCCCTGCGGGTGGGGGCCCAGGAGGCGCAGGTGATCGCCGCCTTCGGAACCCTGGTGGGCGCAGAACCCGACGAGCTGTGCATCGTCCAGTCGACCACCATGGGCGAGAATCTGGCCCTGCTGGCGCTCGGCCTGCCGCAGGCGGGCGGGCGCATTGTCACCGACGCCCTGCACTTCTTCGGCTCCTTCTACACCTATGGGGAGATGGGCCGGGCGGGCATGGACGTGGTCACCCTGCCCATGGAGGCCGACGGCAAGATCGACATGGCCAAGATGGCCGCCGCAATCAACGACCAGACGAAGCTGGTGGCCATCAGCCATGTCTCGACGGTCAATGGCTTCGAGCATGACCTGAAGGCGGTCTGCGACCTAGCCCATGCCCACGGCGCCTATGTGTTCGCCGACATCATCCATGGGGCCGGCACGACCCCCATCGACCTGCGGGCCGCCGGCGTCGATTTCGCGGCCAGCGCCTCCTACAAGTGGCTCATGGGCGACTTCGGCCTGGCCTTCTTCTATGTGCGCAAGGAGGTGCAGGAGAAGCTGCGCCGGCCCTGGTGGGGCTACCATCAGCTCGCCAAGTTCCAGACCCACGTCTATCCCCACGATACGCCGGGCGACACGGTCGCCGACTACGAGGCGATCGATGGGGCCGCAGGTCTGTTCGCCATGGGGGCTGCGCCCTGGACCGGGGTGGTGCAGCTGAACTGGTCCCTGGCCTGGCTCAATCAGGTGGGGGTGGAGACCATCCAGACCTGGCGCCAGCCCATGATCGAGGCGGTGCAGACCGAACTGCGCGGCCGGGGCTACGGCCCCCTGACCCCCTCCGACAGCCGCACGCCCCTGGTGGCGTTTTCGCTGAAGGACGCGCGGGGCAAGCTGGCTGAGCGGCTGAACGGGGCCAATATCCGGCTCGGCCTCTCGCAGAACCGGTTCCGCGTGTCCCTGGCGGTGTTCAACGACATGAATGACATCGACCGCCTGCTCAGCGTTCTGCCTAAGACGCCGCCTGCTTGAGGTTGGCGGCGTCTAAAAGCGTGCGGCGACAAAGTTCAGGTTGAGCTTGTCGGCGGCCTGGGACAGGTTCCGCGCCCCAGCCTGCGGCCGTGAGCGAACCCGATGAGCCAGCCCCTGTTCTTCAATCTGCAAGCCACCCACAATCCGCACCGCTGGCTGCTGCCGCTAAGCCCTGCGGTCTGCGTCGGTCCGCCGGACAACCTCTTCATGTTCGGCGGGGTCGGCATGGCCGCGGCCATTGCGGCGCTGGAGCGCACCTGCGGCCGGCCGGCCATCTGGGCCACGGCCCAATACCTCTCCTATGCAAGGCCGCCCAGCATCGTCGATCTGGACGTCTGGGTGCCGGCCTCAGGCAAGTACAACAGCCAGGCCCGGGTGATCGGCCATGTGGGCGACAAGGAGATCTTCACGGTCAATGCCGCCCTGGGCGCGCGCGAAAGCGAACATTCCACCCAGTGGGTCCAGGCGCCTGAAGCCCCGCCGCCGGAGGCCTGCGTGGAGGCCGACCACTGGCGCGGCGGCGGCGATGACCTGCACAGTCGGATCGAGGTGCGGGTGGCTCAGGGGCGCTATGGCGGCGCGCGCGCTGGAGCGCCGGCCAGCGATGGGCGCCTGCTGTTGTGGATCCGATCGCGGGAAGGCCTGCCCATCGACTCCACCTTCCTGGCCATCGTGGCGGACTTCGTGCCGGGCGCGCTGGGCAACGCCCTGCAATTGAACGCCGGCGGCAACAGCCTGGACAACACCATCCGCTATCGCCGGATCGTGCCCACCGACTGGGTGCTCTGCGATATCCGCATCGACGGCGTCCACGGAGGCTTCGGCCATGGAAGCATGGCCCTGTTCGCCCAGGACGGGGAGCTGATGGCCACCGCCAGCCAGTCGATGATCCTGCGGGTTTTTTAGAGCATTTTCCGATAAGTGTGACGCGGTTATCGGATCAAAAATGCTCTAACCTTATGATTTAGAGCCCTTTTTATCCGACCTGATTGAAGCAATCAGATCGGAATGGGCTCTAGCCCCGCACCTCAGGCGGTCTGGACGAGCTCGCGGTGATAGCGCTTCCAGTTCTCCACATAGTGGTGGGCCGAGGCGGTCAGGACCCGCGCCTGCCCCTCTGAGACCTCGCGGACCACCTTGCCCGGCGCGCCCATCACCAGGCTGTTGTCGGGGATTTCCTTGCCTTCGGTGATCAGGCAGTTGGCGCCGATCAGGCAGTTCTTCCCGATCTTGGCCCCATTGAGGATGATCGAGCCGATCCCCACCAGGCTGTTGTCGCCGATAGTGCAGCCATGCAGCATGACCATGTGGCCGACCGTGACGTCACGCCCAATGGTCAGGGGCGAGCCGGCGTCGGTGTGAAGCACAGAGCCGTCCTGAATATTCGAATTCTCGCCGATGATGATGGGATCATTGTCGCCGCGCAGGGTCGCGCCGAACCAGACCGAGGCGTTTTGCTTGAGGATGACATTGCCCATCACTGCGGCAGTGGGCGCAATCCAGTATTCACCTTCTGGCGGCAGCTGCGGAGCCACGTCGCCCAAATTAAAGACACTCATCCGCACACCCCATATCTTGTCTAAAACGTCGCACTTCAGGCTCGGTTAACCACGCTAGCATCATAGTTGCGATGCGATTCGAAGGGATCATACCCCGACGATCCGCGCCGGACCGGCTTCCGGTCTGCAGGTTCGAGTTGGACGGAGTGCATGGCGCTGCGTTTTCGATCCCGGCGGGGCTCCCTCGCCACCGATGACCCGGCGTTCGTCGGGGATGGGTCGCCCCCTGGGCCGGCCCTGGCCCCCTCTTCCTTCTCTGTCGTCCTCCCCCAGGGGCGGTCCGTTTCGGACTCGCCCCTTTTTCATGCCCCCATGGAGGCTTTGATGACCAAGCGTGCCCTGAAGCGACAACTGCGCGAAGGCGCCTTCGACGCCGAGCAGTTTGACGATTCGAAAATCCGCCGGCTGCCCATCGAACGCGGCTGGTCGCCGCTGGGGCCAGGCGAAGACGGCCGTGACCAGGGCTATCTGAAGACGATCAAGGCCAAGTCGCCGGGCCAGGAAGAACTGATCGCCGCCATCGACGCCAAGAACCTGGTGCTGGCCCTGGGGCCGGCGGGCACGGGCAAGACCTATCTGGCGATCGCCAAGGCCGTCGAGGCCCTGGAGGCCGGCCGGGTGGGGCGCATCGTCCTGTCGCGGCCCGCTGTGGAAGCCGGCGAGTCCATCGGCTTCTTGCCCGGCGAGATGGAGGACAAGCTCGCCCCCTATCTGCGGCCCCTCTACGACGCCCTGTCCGACCGCCTGTCCATGAAGCGGGTGCGAGCCCTGATGGCCGAGGGCGCCATCGAGATCGCGCCGGTGGGCTTCATGCGCGGCCGCACCTTGAACAACGCCTTCGTGGTCATCGATGAGGCGCAGAACTGCACCTATGTGCAGCTGAAGATGTTGCTCACCCGGCTGGGCTGGCACTCCACCATGGTGGTCACTGGCGACCCGGCTCAGTCGGATCTGCTGCCGGAGCTCTCAGGCCTCGGCCCGGTGGCCGAGAAGCTGGACACCGTCCCCAACATCGCCGTGGTCCGCCTGAAAGACCGCGACATCGTCCGCCACCCCCTGGTGGCCGAGATGCTGGGCGTTCTCTGATCGAGGCGAGCCAGATCAGGCGCCAGATGATCGGCGCCTGATCTGGCGGCTATCACGCCTTCATCGCGGACCTGGGTGAGAGAGCCTTGGCCACGCCGAAATTACATAGTCGGCGCCACAGGCCGCCGGTCATGGTCTCGGCCGCGAAGAGCACTGGGGACGGCCTCGAAATACGCCGTAGTCATCAGCTTCGCCGGCCGGTCTTCAGCCTCTTCTTGCTGATGAGGTCGATCATGGACGCGCGAAGTTGATCAGAGAGGGCTTTAGGGACGCGACCATACGCCCATCGCTTTCCTGGCTCTGCAGGCACGATTCCAGCGTCGTCCCATGCGACGCTATTGGTCTCGTCAGCGATGATGTAGCTCCGCTCTTCGTCCAGCCCGAGGTGCTTGCCGACCTTGGTAGGAACCTCAATGGCCGCGGCCCCGTCCTCGGGCGGCGAATGGGTGATCGGCGCGAGTAGAACCTCCGTTGCGCCATCGGCCTTGCGGACAATGGCGGTCACGACCACGCAAGGGCGATCCTTGACCCCGTTGTCGAACCCATTTTCGCGCTCGTGCGACCAGAGGAAGTCGTAGCGAATGACGAGACCGACTTCCGGCTCCGGCTTCTTCACGAACGACCTATTTCATTAAGGCTTCGAGTTCGGGATCGGCCTTGCCATAGTCCGCCGACTTCAGGGCTTCCACCCATTCATCGGGGAGGTCTTCAACGGCGTAGGCGCGGCGAGTGTCGCGCGCCTTCAAGCGCTCATACTCCTCGATATCGATAAGCACCCGCGCTGGTCGATGGTGCTTAGTGATGAATACAGGCGCCTTGGCCGACTTCTCGATGTAGAGCCCGGCCCGCGTTTGAAACTCGGTGGCGCTTACGGAAATGTCGCTCATGGAGGCCTCCTGCGGCAGACGCAAACTTACCTATATTAGCTAATATCGAGAGAAAGCAAGCCACCTGGCTTTCCGATTGGCGTCCGCCAGCCGCGATCTTCGTCTGATGGGCGCCGTGCTACATCGCCAACTGCGGCGCGATCTCCCGTCAATGGCTCAAGCGCCACCTGGGACTTCAAATCAGCCGAGCACCACTTCCAGTCAAAAATCCGTGGTTCATTGCGGACGAACCTGCCCTAGCCAGCCGCGCGAATTGCCGTCGCCACCTCATCTATCTTGCGAGCGCCGCGGCCAGGCCCGCTTTCAGAAATGCCAGCGCCGCCTCCCGGGTGGTTTCGGGCGGGCGGCCCACCAGTTCGGCGAGCGAGCGGCCAATCAGGCCGACTCCCATGGCGAGCGAGACGGCCACCAGGATCAGATTGGTCGCCCGCTCCGGATCGACGCCTTTCTGGGCCATGGGTCCGGAGATCACTTCGGCGACGGCTTCGCGCACCAGGGTCAGGCGGCGGGTTTCGCCTGTCAGTTCCAGCCAGGCGGCCAGACGGGCGCCGCCGGCGGATTCAAACGCGTCGAACAGCACCTGCCCGACCCCCTCCAGCTGGGCTTCCGGATCGTCCGGCCGCTCCGCCTCCAGCACGCGGGCGACCAGCTGGCGGATCATCGCCTCGGCGAGCGCGGTCTGAACGCCGTCGATGGAGCCGAAGTGGTGCAGCACCGTGGCGTGGGAGACGCCTGCGCCCTGGGCCACCTCCACCAGCTTCAAGCCCTGGGGTCCCCGCTCCAGCAGCAGGCGTTCGGCCGACTGCAGGATGTTCTCGCGGGCGGCTTCAGGCGATCGGCGAACACGGCGGGCAGGCTCTATTGACATTTTTGTTGGTAACTCTAATCTGTGTTCAGGACAAGCCACGGGGCCCGCCGCCCCTGTTCCACAGGATCACGCCATGACGCGCAAGACCACGCCCGCCGATGTCGAGGTGAGCCCCCGCGACATCCATTTCGACGCCAGCCTCACCAATTCCGGCCATTGGTTGGACGGCGATCCGGTGGCCACCGCGGTGTTCAACGCCCTGTCGCTGACCTTCCCCGATGGCGAGCGCCTGTTCATGGACGCGGTGCGCCACTATCGCGACCGGGTCTCAGGCAAGCTGGCCGAGGATGTCCGCGGCTTCATCGCTCAGGAGGCGATCCACTCGCGTGAGCACCACGGTCTCAACCAGCTGATCGACCGGGACCGCTATCCCGTGGCCGAGATCGAGGCCCAGGTGCGTGAGCGGGTGGCCTTCAGCCGCGGGCGCGGACCTATGGCCATGCTCATCTCCACCATCGCGCTGGAGCACTTCACCGCCATGATGGCCGAGGTGCATATCCGCCATCAGGACGAGCTGTTCCAGAAGACCGACCCGGCGATCGAGCGGCTGTGGCGTTGGCATGCGCTGGAGGAGACCGAGCACAAGGCGGTCGCCTTCGATGTCTTCATGGAGGCCACCAAGGACTGGTCGCCCTTCCTGCGCTACCGCCGCCGCTGCATCGCCATGGCGCTGATCACCGTGATGTTCACCCGCAACATCACCCGCTACGCCGCCCGCCTGCTGGAAGCTGACGGCTATACGCCTGAGGCGGCCCTCAAGGCGGTCAAGCAGTTCGTCTGGGTGAAGCCTGGCCTCTTCCGGCGGGGCTGGAAGACGTATTTCGCCTGGTATCTGCCGGGCTTCCATCCCTGGGATCAGAAGACCACCTCTCCGACTGTGGCGGCCTGGAAGGCGGAGTTCGACGCCGCGGCGCTCAAGCCGGCCTAATCAGCCGATCCAAAGTCGCGCGCCTGGAACGGGGCGGCGCTGGCGATCACACGTTGCACCGCCGCGACAATCTCACCGTTATGGGCGTGGGACAGGATGGTCGCATGGCCGGCAGCCGGGACAGAGGCGTAGCTGCCGTGGGCCGAAGCCTCCACCGGGGCGAGCCTGGCCCGCCCCCACTCGCCATTGCGGTCGGCCGCGGCGCCGGCGGTGACCACGGCCACAGGCCAGGCCGGATCAAGCGTTCCGGCGGCCCGCGCCATGGCGGCGCTATCCAGCCAGTTCGAAGCCTCGTTGGCGGCGTTGCGCGCATGGCGGCCCGAGACGAAGGCCGTCTGCTTCTCGCGCACGGCGGGGCCCGTCAGGCCGATCCGGTCGCCGACGAAGAACAGCGGCTTGGCCAGCCCCAGGCTGATCGCCACAGCCGTGCCCTGAGACAGGTTGCCGAAGGTGGTGACGAAGCGGCGGACCAGGGGGATCTGCACCGCCTCGGGCGTAGCGGCGTCCACCAGGACGATGCCGGCCACCCGCTCCGGGTGTCGGGTGGCGAACAGGCGGACATGCTGACCGCCCATGGAGTGCCCGAGCAGCACGACGGGCTCATCAATGCCTGCGGCGTCCATCAGCCGCTCCAGGTCGGTGACGATGGCGGCGCTGTCTCGGGGGCGAGGCCCTGGATCAGAAAAGCCGAGCCCAGCGCGGTCATAGGCGCAGCTACGCACCCCTTGCGTCGCCAAGGCGTCCTGCAGGTCGGCGAAGTCGGCGGAAAACCCAAAAGCGCCGGCCTCGAGCCAGACCAGCGGGCCTTCAGAGGGGCCCGCACAGACCAGACGCAGGCGCCGGTCGCCCAGGTCCACCATCTGGCCACGGACCTCCTTCGGCGCGAACAGGGCCTCGATCACCAGGCCCGCGCCAATCCACAGGATCAGAAAAGCTCCCAGCGACAGAGCGATAACCTTCAGCATGGACTCGCTCCGGACGACGACAGAGTCACCCTTAGCCGCAGGACCTAGGCCGCGGAACCCATGAGTTTCAACGCGCCCTCTGCCACGGCGTCCAGATTGCGCGCGACGGTGGTCAGGAAGGTCTCGGTGTGAATAGGCTTGGAGACGAAGTCGGTCATACCTGCGGCGTAACAGGCATCCTGATCGGACCGCATGGCGTTGGCCGTCATGGCGACAATGGGAACCTGCGAGGGCACCCCCCCCATGGCGCGGATGCGGCGGGTGGCCTCCAGCCCGTCCATCACCGGCATCTGCATGTCCATCAGCACGAGGTCGAACCCGCCTTCGGCCATGGCGGCGACGGCGAGCGCGCCGTTGACCACGCAGACCACCTCGCAGCCCATGCCCTCCAGCAAGGTGCGGGTCAGCAGGGTGTTGATCTCGTTGTCCTCGGCCAGGAGGATCCGGACGCTGGCGGGCTCGACCAGGGCAGTCGCCTCCTGGGGGGCGACGGGCTCGGCTGGGGCGGCCAAGAACGCCTGTTGGTCCAGACCGGACCAAGGACAGCGACTGCCGAGCCGGCTGAGCGTTTCGGTAAGCACATGCTGGCGCACCGGCTTGGTCAGAAATCCGTCGAGCGCCGGCCAGGCCTCGAGGTCCTGCCGCGACGGGGCGCCCATGGAGGAGGCCACCACGATCCGCGGCTGAGGATCATCCTGGTCCTGGCGGATGCGGCGGGCCACCTCATCGCCGGCCATGACCGGCATCATGTGATCGAGCAGGACAATGTCGAACGGCCGTCCGGCCTCGCGGGCCGCGCTCAGCTGCATCAGGGCGTGGGGCCCGTCGGCGGCCTCCTCCACCATGGCGCCCTCGGCCTCCAGCTGCCGGCGGAAGATGTCGCGGTTTAAGGGGATATCGTCCACGATGAGAATCCGTGCGCCGCGCAGGCCATTGGGGTTGTTCGGCGCGGCGCCCTCTTCGGCCAGGTCAGCTAGGGGTAGCTCAAGCTCCAGCCAGAAGATGCAACCGCCCCCGGGCCGGTCGCTGACTCCGATCTGACCGCCCATCAGTTCGGCGAGCTGACGACAGATGGAGAGCCCCAGTCCCGTACCCCCGAACTTGCGGGTGATCGAGCCGTCCGCCTGATGGAACTTCTGGAAGAGCCCCAACTTGGCCTCAGGGCTCAGGCCAGGCCCTGTGTCGGCGACCTCGATCCGCAGGCCCCGGCGCCCCTGTTCGCCGACCTGCGACTTCACCTCGATGGCCACAAAGCCGCGCTCGGTGAACTTCACGGCATTGGAGACGAGGTTCAGCAGGATCTGCCGCAGCCGCGTGGGGTCGCCGGTGAAGCCGCCCTGGGCGCCGTCATCGAGATAGCAGGCGATCTCAAGCGCCTTTTCCGCCGCCCGTGGGGCCAGGAGTTCGGCCACGTCCTCCACCAGGCTGGTCAGTTTGAAGTCGATGGCCTCCAATTCGACCTTGCCGGCCTCAAGCTTCGAGACGTCGAGAATGTCATTGATGATCGACAGGAGGCTTTCGGCCGAGCTCTGCACGGCTTCGGCGTACTTGCGTTGCTCCGCAGATAGCTCACTGCGGAGCAGAAGGGCGTTCATGCCAATGACGCCGTTCATGGGCGTGCGGATCTCATGGCTCATGTTTGCCAGAAATTCGCTCTTGGCCCGATTGGCGGCCTCCGCGGCGTCACGGGCCTGGGCCATCTCCACCTCGGCGCGCTTGCGGCTGGTGATGTTCTGCAAGGCGCCGACGAGGCGAAGCGGACGGCCGCTTTCGTCGGTGATCAGCTCCGAGGTGGAATAGGCCCAGACCTCTTGTCCGTCATCGCGCGCCACCCGGTATTCGACCCGGTAGGGCTCGCCAGTGGCCCGGTGGTTCTCCCAGGCCGCCTGGGCCATGGCGCGATCATCGGGGTGAACCGAAACCCAAACATTTCGATAGAGGTCGTCATAGGTCAGGCGCTGGTTGAAGAATGTGTCCTCGGCCCCGATGCTCAGCAGCTGGCGCGCCTTGTAGTCCAGCTCATAGACATGGATTTCCGACAGCTCGGTGGCCAGACGCATGCGCCCTTCGGAGCGCTGGGCCCGATCAAGCGCGTCCACCAGGTCCGAGATATCCTGCGACAGGAGCATGAGCCCGCCGATGGCGCCGTCCGGCTTGCGCCAGGGCCCCACCTCCACCCGCGCCCAGATGTGACGGCCGTCAGCGGTCTGAAACCGGACCCGTTCCCCCTTCAGGACTTCGCCCTCCAGGCAGGCGCGGACCCGCTCGCCCCAGCGCAGGAAGATGTCGGGCAGAAGTTCGCTGAGCGCCTCGCCGTGGATCTCACGCCCCTCAAGGCCGAATTCCTCACGCCAACGGGGACTTGAATGCATGAGCCGAAGCTCGCCGTCGGTCACCGCCAGGGCCACCGGCGCCGACGCCATAAGGTTGAAGAGCAGCTGCTCGGCCGCATCGGCCTCGGCCCGGGCGTAATCGCTGACCCGGTCGGAATAGAGCCGCTCGGCGGCCGTCGCCACGCCCTCGGCCAGGTCGGCCAGCACCTCGGCCAGATCAGCGTCGTCCTGAGGCGGTTCGGCGCAGATGACCGTCAGCCGGCCGCGCCGGCCCTCGCCGCCGAACATGACCGGGGCGCTGGCCACAAAACCGGCATCCACAAAGCCGAGCTCGCCGTTCCTGTCTTTCGAACAGGACCAGAGCGGGGTCTCAAAGAGGGTCTCGGCGCCGGCGTCGAGCACAAGCTCCAACACGCCATCTGCGCCGCAACGGAAGGCGTCATCCCCATCATGGAGGACGATCTCGACCTGATCGGTGGCGAAGTGGGCGCGAGCGGCCCGCGCCATGCGCCGGAGCACGGGGCGCAGGGCCTGGGCGTCAAACTTCGGGGAGGCTGCGCCGCCCCACAGTTGTACTGTCCCGAACATTCGAAAAACCCACGCAACCCGATTTGGGTAAGGGTCCACCTGCGGGGGTTAAGGAGACGTCAAATGCCGGCTTGATGAGCTTGTTCAGCCTAAATGGGCGGCGCCCGTCAGATTCAGGGCAGATCTTCCGACAGGATGGCCATTTCGAACATGTATGAACCGGCCTCGTCCTCGTCCTCGAACACGACGCCGATGAACTCGTCGGCGATATAGACCTCGGCCGAATCCTTCTGCTTGGGGCGCGGAACCAGGGTGATCCTGGCGTTGGCGAAGGTGCCGCGCAGGTGGCCTTCGACTTTACGCATGGCGCGTTCGTCCACGGGGGGCTCCTTTGGAATCTGAAGAGGCCGCGAACCTAGACGTTCGCGGCCTCCTGTTAAACCTCGACTGGACCCTTTTTCCGCTCAGATGACGTAGTCGTACACAGCCTCGGCCAGGGTTTGGTCCATGCTGCGGGCCGGTTCGTCGCAGGTCGGGCAGTTGACCAGGCGGGCGGGCACGCCGGCGGCCGTGCAGTGGGCGGGCACCGGCTTCAGCACCACAGAACCTGAAGCCACCTTGGCGTAGTCGCCGATGGTGATGTTGCCGAGCACCTTGGCGCCGGCGCCCAGCAGCACGCCGCGGCCGATCTTCGGGTGACGGTCGCCGCGCTCGGCCCCCGTGCCGCCCAGGGTCACCCCTTGAAGCAGAGAGACGTCATCGCCGATGACCGCGGTCTCGCCGATGACGATGCCGGTGCCATGGTCGATGAAGACGCCTGACCCGATGCGGGTGGCCGGATGGATGTCCACCTGGAATACCTCGGACATGCGGCTCTGCAGATAGAAGGCCATGGTGTCGCGGCCCTGGCTCCACAGCCAGTGGGCGACCCGCTGGGTCTGCAGGGCCAGGAAGCCCTTGAAGAACAGGAAGGGCTGCACATAGCCCTTGCAGGCGGGGTCACGCTCGAACACCGCGCGCAGATCGGCCTCGGCCACGTCCACCAGGCCAGGGGCGGCGGCATAGGCCTGCTCGGCGATGTCGCGCAGGCTCATGGCCCGCAGCTCCTGGTCGCCGAGCTTGCGCGCCAGCTGATAGGAGAGCGCATCACCCAGGCTGTGATGGCTGAGGATCACCGCATTCAGCAGCGAGGCGAGCGCCGCCTCGTCGCGGGCGGCGCGCTCGGCCTCGTTGCGCAGGGCGGCCCAGACCGGCGGGGCGTGCCCCGGATCGATAACTTCCAGCCTTGCGGCGTCTTCCCGTCCCATGGGCTCTCTCCCTAACTTAGCATCCGGCGTGCGAGCGCCGGCGGCAAGGCCCCTTCCTGGGCCATATGGTAAGCCCGAAGCAGCATCGCCACCGTCAGCATATCAGGCATGTGGCCGGCAAGCGCGGTTTCGAGGGCCGTCTTAAAGGGAATCCGCGCCACGGCCAGATCCTCGGTCTCGTCGGGCGCATGCTCCACGGGGCGAAGATCCATGGCGAGAAAGCCCACGGCGCGCTCGTCCGTAACGGAGTTCGACAGCTGCGCGCGCAGGACTTCGCGCCAGTCGTTAGCCTCAAGCCCGACTTCTTCACGCAGCTCCCGGCGGGCATGCTCCAGCGGGTCGCCATCGATGGGGCCGCCGCCCTCGGGAATCTCCCAGCTGTAGTCGGCGTGGGGAAAGCGGTTCTGCCCCACCAGGGTCACCGTGCCGTCCTCATGCAGGGGCAGGATGGCCAGGGCGAGGTTCTTGAAGCGCACCACGCCATAAAGGGCCGGTGCGCCAGTGGGCGCGACGGCGTCATACTCCTCCAGCGTGATCCAGGGGTTGTCGTACAGGCGCCGCGGCGGGCCGGCGCGCCAGGGCTGACCATGGGGCTGGCGCCAGGAGGGTTTCTGCGACATATTCTCAACTAGAGCGGCCGGTTGAACTGCAATTGCGCGCCAGTATCTCTGACGCCTCGACGAAAAGGTATCCCTTGCCCCTGTCCCTGCCCGAGCCCGTCCCCATGGGCGCCCCGATGCCCCAGTCCCAGCGTCCCGAGGTTCTGGACTTCCTGGCTACGCGACGGTCGGCCTCGGCCGTGACCCTGGCGGCGCCGGGTCCGACCTCTGACGAGCTGGCCATGCTGACCCGGCTGGCCTGCCGGGCGCCGGACCATGGCAAGCTCACGCCCTGGCGGATGATCGTGCTGGAGACCGCGCCCAAGGCCGAGTTCGCCGCGCGCCTGGAAGCCCTGGCGCTCAGCCGGGATGACGCCAAGGCGGCCGCCAAGCTCGCCAAGCTGAAGGCGCCGCCCCTGGGGGTGGCTGTGGTGGCGCGTCCGCAACTCAGCGAAATCCCCGAATGGGAGCAGTTGCTCTCGGCTGCGGCGGTCTGCACCAACCTGCTCTATGGCGCCACGGCCATGGGCTATGGCGCCAACTGGATCACCGACTGGTACGCCTATGACCCCGACGCCCTGCAGATCCTGGGGCTTGAAGCCGGCGAACGGGTGGCCGGCTACATCTTCATGGGGACCGCCCGGGAGGCGCCGCTGGAGCGGGTTCGGCCTGAGGTTGAGGCCCTGGTCAGCTACTGGCGGCCCTGAGGCGCCTTGCACAAAGGCCGGCCAGCGCAAACGCCGACCGGCCTCCGGTGACACGCCCGAGGAGAGTTGGGCCACGCCTACATAGCAGTTTCGGGGCCTTGTCGCCAGACATGGTCCGTAATGCCGGCGCGCGCCCTCGCCGACTGACAAGCCTTGCCGCAAGCTTTTCTCAACAAGCTTGGCTTTAGTCGCCGGCCTTAACTGTGATGGCCGCCACGAAGATTACACCGGCCGACTGCGGGGCAGATCAACCACGCCCCCTGTAGGGGGCGACACCCTGGTCAGGCAGCCACAGACCCTCAGGCGCCGGGCCCGACTGCCAGAAGACGTCGATGGGAATGCCGCCGCGGGGATACCAGTAGCCGCCGATCCGCAGCCAGCGGGGCTCGGCCACAGCCATGATCCGCCGCCCGATCGCCACGGTGCAGTCCTCGTGGAAGGCGCCATGATTGCGAAAGGCGGCCAGATAGAGCTTCAAGGACTTGGACTCGATGAGCCACCGGTCGGGCGCATAGTCGATCACAAGGTGCGCAAAATCCGGCTGGGCCGTCACCGGGCACAGGGAGGTGAACTCCGGCGCGGTGAAGCGGGCGAGATAGAGCGTGTCGGCCTGAGGATTGGGCACGCGCTCAAGGACAGCGGCCTCTGGGCTCGCAAAGCCGCGCACTTCCTGACCAAGCTGTGTGAGTTGGATCTCTTCCATGGGCGCGATTTAGCCGTGGCGCAGCCGCTCGGCAACCGGCGCCCCCGCGACAGGCTGTCCGGCTCTGGCTATGACGGGTCACCGATAATCAGCCGGCCCAGAGCCCAAGCGAGGAGGAGACACCCATGAGCGGACAGGACTTCAAGGACTATGTCGTGGTGGTCACCGGCGCCTCGACGGGGCTTGGCCGGGCCATCGCTGTGGAAACCGCCTCGCGCGGCGCTGCGGCAGTCATCATCAACTTCGCCCGCAGTCAGGACGAGGCGGAGGAGACCGCCCGCCTGGTGGCCGCCCATGGCGCCAGGGGCGTGCTGGTGCAGGGCGATGTGGGCGAGGACGAGGACTGCAAGAAGATCGCCGCGGCGGCCGCGCCGTTCGGACGGATCGACGCCCTCTTCAACAATGCCGGAGTGACGCGGTTCGCCCCTAACCACGCCGACCTCGATGCGGTCAGCGCCGAGGACTTCATGGACCTCTACCGGGTCAATGTGGTGGGCGCCTACCAGACCCTGCGCGCCTGCCGAGGCCTTCTGGAGTCGGCGCCCCAGGCCGGAGCCGTGGTGAACACCTCGTCGATCGCCGGCGTCATGGGGATCGGCTCTTCGGTGCCCTATGCGGCGTCCAAGGGCGCGCTGACCACCATGACCCTGTCCCTCGCCCGGGCGCTTGCGCCGAAAATTCGGGTCAATGCGGTCTGTCCGGGCTTCATCGACACCCCCTGGTTCGAGAAGGGTCTGCCGGCGGGTCGGGCGGAGAAGATGCGCCAGGGGGCGGAGGCCTCTACGCCGCTTAAGGCGGCCTCGACAGCTGAAGACGTGGCCGGCGCCACAGTCTTCCTGGCCTCGCCGGCGGCCAGGCACATCACCGGAGAGACCTTGCTGGTGGATGCTGGGACTCACCTGGGGGCCGCCCCCCTCAGTATGCGGTAGGCCTGTGGCGCAAGCGTGACAGTAGCGCGCCTTTTTTTTAGGCGCGCTTACCGAGGGGTGCCGAAATAATCGTCACGGTCTATGCAGGCGTCACGGAGTGGCCAGCCTGCGTTGATCTGCGCGCCTTCACCATGAGGATGCAAAACGTCGGTCGGGCAAGGCCAGATCGGGAACTCAAGGGGATAACGAATGAAAACTCTCAAGCTTACGCTTCTCGCCGCCGCTGCGACTCTGGCCATGGGCGGCGCCGCCGCCGCGCAGGAATCGCCGGTCAGCTTCAACCTCGGCGTTGCGTCCGACTATGTTTACCGTGGCGTCAGCCAGACCGATGAAGGCCCGCAAGTGTTCGGCGGCGTCGACCTGGCCATCGGCGAAATGGGCTATGCGGGCATCTGGGCCTCCAACGTCGACTTCAACGACGACACCGTGGGCGAAGTCGACTTCTACGCCGGCATCACGCCCACCCTGGGCGTCGCCTCGATGGACTTCGGCGTCATCTACTACTCCTACATCGACGCCCCCTCGGGCTCGGACTACAACTTCTGGGAATTCTCCGCCGCCGGCACGATCCCGGCTGGCCCCGCCGAAATCGGCGCGGCCGTCTACTACTCGCCTGACTTCTTCGGCGGCACCGGCGACTCCTTCTATTACGAAGTGAACGCGGCTGCGCCCCTGACCGAACGCCTCAGCCTGAGCGGCGCGGTCGGTCGTCAGGAAGTCGACACCGGTCTCGACTACACCACCTGGAACCTCGGCCTCGGCTTCGCCATCAACGACACCATCGGCCTCGACGTCCGCTGGCACGACACCGACGAGTCGGGCCTGGGCAAGATCGGCGAAGGCCGTCTGGCCGCCAGCCTCACCGCCGCCTTCTAAGCAGCGCTGAGCCCGAAATAGGCAAGGCCGTCGCCCGCTGGCGGCGGCCTTTCTTATTTCCACCCCATTCCCCCTTCAGATACGGCGCAGGACTCATCGCTCGACCTTGCGAGCGCCGCCGCCGGGGATGGCCTCATCCCCCAATTGAGTAGTGTTGGACGCGGGTCACGCCCCGTCTATGTTGTCGGCTCGCAGGGAGTCGCGGAGAGCAGCCCATGATGCGGATGGCCTTCCGAGCGCAAACCGTCATCGTCGATGTCGCCATCGCGGCCTTCGCCTTTATCTGCGCCTATCTTCTGTCGCCCTCAGCCCTCCCTGACCTGGGCTTCGATGGCGCGGCCTCCTTGAACATCGTCCAGCTCACCGCGATCTACGCCGCCTTCGCCGCGGTGTTCACGACCCTGTTCCGAGGGGAGTTGTCGCCTTGGCGCTACGCCTCGATCCCGGACGCCCTTGTGATCGCGCGGATCGCTGCGCTGACGGCGGGCCTCTTCCTGCTCACCGTCTGGATCGTCGACCGCGCTTCGACCCTGCCGCGCTCGGCGCTCGCCATGGCTGCGGTCTTCCACGTCACAGGTTGCCTTGGTCTGCGGGTCTTCCGCCGCGCCATCCATGAACACGCCCTAGTCAAGGTGGCGCCGCGGGGATCGGCGACGCCGCAGGCCCCGCCCCTGCTGCTGATCGGTCCCCCGGCCTTGGCCGACACCTATCTGCGGGACGCTTCCCGGGCCCGTGACCGCCGCTACACCCCAGTGGGCATCATCGGCATCGACATGCGCGATGTTGGCCAGCAGGTCCGTGGCGTCTGCATCATCGAGAGCCTCGACCGGCTGGAGGAGGCTCTGGACGATCTGCGCCGCTGGAACCGCTATCCGAGGGCTGTCCTGTTCCTCGATGAGCCGAGCCGCATGAAGGGGCTCAATCCCGACCATCTCGGCCGCTTCCGGGCCGACGGGGTGCGGATGCTGCGACTGCCCAGCATCGTCGAGCTGCGCCACCATGAGGGCGCCGCCCTCATGCCCCTGCGCGATGTCAGCGTCGAGGAGCTGCTGGCCCGCGAACCCATCCAGCTGAACAAGGCGCCTGTGGCGGCCCTGATCCGCAATCGCCGGGTGCTGATCACCGGCGCCGGCGGCAGCATCGGCAGCGAGCTCGCCCGGCAGGCGGCCGGCTTTGGCTGCGCGCATCTCACCTTGGTGGACAGCTCCGAAGCCGCCCTCTTCACCATCGATCGGGAGCTGGCCGAAGCCTATCCCGAGCTATCGCGCTCGGCGGTGCTTTGCGATGTGCGCCATGCTGGCCGCCTGCAGGGGCACTTCGCCGCCCAGGCGCCCGACCTCGTCTTCCATGCCGCGGCGCTCAAGCACGTCTCCATGGTGGAGCGTCACCCCTGCGAGGGCGTGCTCACCAATGTGATCGGCACCTGGAACGTGGCTGAGGCCGCCCGCCTGTGCGGGGCGGCCCAGATGGTGCTGATCTCCACCGACAAGGCCGTGGACCCGACCAATGTGATGGGCGCCACCAAACGCCTGGCCGAGGCCGTCATCCAGGCCCAGCACACCAATGGCGGCCAGACCCGCTTCGCCGCCGTGCGCTTCGGCAATGTGCTGGCCTCGGCCGGCTCTGTGGTGCCGATCTTCAAGTCGCAGATCGAGCGGGGCGGGCCCGTAACCCTGACCCACCCGGACATGACGCGGTTCTTCATGACCATTCCGGAGGCCGCGCAGCTGGTGATGCACGCCACTGCCGCCAGCGCCGAGGACCAGGACGCCCAGGCGCGCCTGTTCCTGCTGGAGATGGGCCAGCCGGTCCGGATCATGGATCTGGCCCGCCAGATGATCGCCCTGTCGGGCCGCACACTCGGCCAGGACATCGAGATCAAGATCACGGGCCTGCGGCCCGGTGAGAAGCTCAACGAGACCCTGCTGGACGACAATGAGCATGCCACCCCGTGTGCGCCCAAGGTGATGCAGGTGGTGTCAAATTCCGCGGTGCGGATCACGCCCGGCCATCTGCAGACGCTTGAGGCCCTGGCCGAGCAGGCCGATTCAGAAGGGGTGCGCACCGCCCTCTTTGATCTGGTGGGGCAGATCCGGGGTCAGCGTCCCGGCGGCGCGCCAAAGCTCAAGGTCGTGGCCGGCGGCGGCCAGGGCTAACTCACGGCGGTCGCAACCGCGCCTGATCCAATTGCCCCCTTACCTCAGCTGAGCCGGTCAGAGCGGACCTTCGCCGGGTGTAGCGGTCGAAATCCTCCCGCGCAGACCCGATCTCCCAGGAGCTGCAGACCTGTATTGGGCTCCGCGCCGAGGCCCCGTGCTGTGATCGCTGACGGCTCGGCTGCGAGAATTCCGGCCCGCCCAGATCGGCGAACTCAGCCCTATTGTGATCAAAGCCGCGGCTGGCCCATTTTGGGCACCAAATTGCATGCTTTTTAAATGAAAAAACTTTCAAACGAGCTCTTTCCTCCCTAACCTCCCCGCATGGGCAAACTTGCAGATTTTCAGCGACGCCTTCGCCCTGGGAAGGTCTATCGCCGCGCCGACCTGGCCCAATGGTCCAGCGCTGTCGATCGTCATATTCAGGCCTCGGTGCGCGACGGAAGGTTGGTGAAGCTAGCTGGCGGGCTCTATTCAGTTCCCAAGCAAACCGCCTTTGGCCAAGCGCCGGCCGATGACGCGGCCTTGATAGAGGCGTTTCTGAAAGGCTCGCCCTACCTCAAGGTTACACCGAACCTCTATAATGGTCTTGGGGTCGGTTTGACCCAGCTCCACAACAGAACCATCGTCTACAATCACAAGCGCCACGGCCGCTTCAAACTCGGCGGCCGAGAGTTTGAGTTCCGTATAAAGCCCCGCCTGCCAGCAAAGCTGACCCTGGAGTTTCTGCTCGTCGATTTGGTGAATAACCTTGGCGATCTCGGTGAGGATCGCAGCGCCACCTTGGCGCGGGTCAAGGCTGCAGCGCAGAACTATCCGGCGCCCCGCCTTAGGCGGGCCGCCGAGGACTACGGCAAGGTCGGCACCCGCAAGTTCTTCGACCAAGCGCTGAACGGGCCCGACGTGGAACATGCCTGAATATCTCCACCGCCATCGGCAGTTTGCGGACCTGCTGCGGATTGTCGCCGAAGCGAAGTCCATCGACCTCGCCCTGGTGGAGAAGGACTACTGGATCATGCATGGGCTGCATGGCCTCCAGCGGCTTGGACTGAGGTTCGAATTGAAGGGCGGTACCTCACTCTCCAAAGGGCTCGGGATCATTCACCGTTTCTCGGAAGACATCGACGTCCGCATCGAACCAGACGCAGGCGTTGCGACCGGCCGCAATCACACAAAAGCCGCGCACATAGCCAGCCGTGAAGCCTTCTACGACAGCTTGGCGAGGACAATTGTTATAGACGGCATCTCCTCGGTCGAGCGCGACCGCATGTTCGACGACGCCCGTCTCTTTAGCGGCGGCATCCGGCTCCACTACCCGACCCGCGGTCCGCCGATCGCCGGCCTAAAGGACGGGATTCTGCTTGAAGTCGGCTTCGCCAACGTCCAGCCCAACGCACCGCATACGATCAGCTCATGGGCCTATGAGCATGCGCTCTCCGCTGGCGTCGAGGTGATCGACAACCGCGCGATCGATGTCGCCTGCTACCACCCCGGCTATACCCTGGTGGAGAAGCTCCAAGCGATCTCCACCAAGTACCGTCACCTACGCGGAGGCGGGGAGATTCCGCCCAACTTCATGCGCCATTACTATGATGTCTTCTGCCTGCTCCAGAACGCAGCGGTCCAAGGCTTCATCGGTACCGATGCCTATATAGCCTACAAGGCCCACCACTTCCCGGCGGCAGACAACCAAGTCATCGCCGAGAATGAAGCCTTCAGCCTCGACGATCCCGCTATGCGAGCTACCCTAGGCGCTTCCTATAGGCGTTCTTCGGCTCTCTATTATCAAGGCCAGCCAAACTTCGACGACGTGCTTGCCGAAATCACCCGCTGGGCAGCGCGCCTATAGTGGCTCTCGCCGAACCCGCAACGCCCTGCGATCTGATCTGAACCTGCGCATTCCGGCGCAGAAGCTCCAGCTAAAAACGATAGGCCTTTTGGGATGGGGTGAAGTGGAATCAGGCTGAGCCAGCCGGGGCCCGGCGACGGCCGCCAGGGGCCGACAGGCCGATCCAGGCCACATGGCGCATGGCGCGATCGACGGCGGCCTTGGCGGTGTCCTGGCAGGCGTCCAGACCCGAAGCGACGATCTCGCCGGCCTCGTCATAGACGCTCCAGGCCCAGCCCATGGTGTCCTGGCTCATAGAATAGGCGAATAGTGGCTCAGACATTCCCAGCCCCTGTTGCGCTGCAACATACTCTGACATCAGACGGGTCTTGAACGCGCCCTGTCAAGTTTCGATCCCTGCCCGGCCGGTTGCAGGTGCTATCCGCAGCCAAATCGATCAGGGACCTGCGCACTACTCCGCCGCCGCCACAGCCTGGCCGCGGCGCTCAGCCGCGAGGCGGGCGACAAGAGCCGCATGTTCGTCCCAAAGGGCCTTGGGCAGGCGCTCGCCGAACCGCTCATAGGCCGGCGGGATCAGCGCAGCTTCCTGCGTCCAGATGTCGGCGTCGACGGTGAGCAGCAGGTCGAGCTGGGCGTCAGTCAGGTCGAGACCGGCCAGATCCAGGCTCTCGCGGGTTGGCAGACGACCGATCGGGGTGTCGACGGCTTCAGCGCGGCCGCCGAGGCGTTCGACGATCCATTTGAGGACCCGGCTGTTCTCGCCGAAGCCCGGCCAGACGAACTTGCCCCGCTCGTCCTTGCGGAACCAGTTCACGAAATAGATGCGCGGCAGTTTCTCGGTGTCGGCCTGGGCGCCGAGCTTCAGCCAATGATTGAAGTAGTCGCCCATGTTGTAGCCGCAGAAGGGCAGCATGGCGAAGGGGTCGCGGCGCAGCTCGCCGATGGCGTTCTCGGCCGCCGCGGTACCTTCCGACGCCACGTTGGAGGCCATAAAGACCCCGTGGCGCCAGTCGAAGGCCTCGGTCACCAGCGGCACGGCCGAGGCGCGGCGGCCGCCAAACAGGATGGCCGAGATCGGCACGCCGGCGGGATCCTCCCACTCCGGGGCGATCACCGGGCACTGGTCGGCCGGGACGGTGAAGCGGGCGTTGGGATGGGCCGCGGGCGTCTCAGACGCAGGCGTCCAAGGATTGCCGCGCCAGTCGGTAAGCACGGGCGGCGGGTCTTTTGTCAGGCCTTCCCACCATACGTCCCCGTCCGGCGTCAGGGCCACATTGGTGAAGACGCAGTTGGCGTGGAGGGCGTCGATGGCGTTGCGGTTGGTCTCCAGGCCCGTGCCCGGGGCCACGCCAAAGAAGCCAGCCTCCGGATTGATCGCATAGAGCCGGCCGTCCTGGCCAAAGCGCATCCAGCAGATGTCGTCGCCGATGGTCTCGGCCTTCCAGCCCGCTAGGGTCGGCTGCAGCATGGCCATGTTGGTCTTGCCACAGGCGCTGGGGAAGGCTGCGGCGATGTAGCGGACGTCGTTGTCCGGCGAGGTGAGTTTGAGGATGAGCATGTGCTCAGCCAGCCACCCTTCATCGCGGGCCATCACCGAGGCGATACGCAGGGCGAAGCACTTCTTGCCCAGGAGCGCATTGCCACCGTAACCCGAGCCGTAGGACCAGATCTCCCGGGTCTCGGGGAAGTGGACGATGTACTTCTCTTCGTTGCAGGGCCACGGCACATCGGCCTGCCCCGGGTTCAGAGGCGCGCCCACGCTGTGGACGGCCGGGACGAAGAAGCCGTCCTCGCCGAGCTGCTCCAGGGCCGGCGTCCCCATACGGGTCATCACCCGCATGGAGATGGCCACATAGGCGCTGTCGGTGATCTCCACGCCGATGGCGCTGATCTTGGAGCCCAGGGGGCCCATGCAGAAGGGCACCACATACATGGTGCGGCCGCGCATGCAGCCGTCGAACAGGCCCTCAAGCTTGGCGCGCATCTCCTGCGGCTCGGCCCAGTTGTTGGTTGGGCCGGCGTCAGCCTCGTCTTGTGAGCAGATGAAGGTGCGGCTCTCGACCCGGGCCACGTCGCGCGGATCAGAGGCGGCGTAGAAGGAATTGGGACGCAGGTCGGGGTTCAGGGGCTTGAGTGTGCCGCTTTGAACCAGATCGGCGGTGAGCTTGGTCCACTCAGCTTCCGAGCCGTCGCACCAGTAGACGGCGTCGGGCTTGGTGAGGGCGGCGATCTCGTTCACCCAGGCGTTGAGCCCGGCATGGCGGGTCGGCGCAGCGTCCACGCTCTTGGTCGAGGTCGCATCCGTCATGAAGGTCTCCATCACCTGGCCGTCGGCCCGACGGGCCAGAGGCCGCCGGTGTTCGTTTATGAACAAGTCCATAATGCGTGACGTCGAGTGTGCAAACCGCAGGCCGCCGGAATTTTTGTATTTTGCCTCCCCCTGTTGGCGCCGCCTATGGCCCGGCGCCCTGGAGAGTCCCTTCCCCCACCACCCCAAACGGTCAGGGGCTCAGGTCCGCTGGATCAGGCGCTGCTTGACCGCGCGCCCAGCCCAAACGCCGCCAGCATAGAGGGGAATAGCGGGCAGCACTGCAAGCCACAGGCCGACCATGCCCACGAGCTGGGCGCCAGCCGCCAATTGGCCAAGGCCGTCCCCCCGCTGGGGAGGGCGCGCAGAGGAAAGTTGATCTGGGTGCATGGCGACGTCTCCTGCAACCAGGAGAGGCCCGTGGGAGCGCAAGTTCAATGGTTCAGCCGCTCAGCCTGGGCGCCCAATGAATTCGGGGGCCTGCAGAACCAGGGGTCATGGCGACAAGAGCGATCTGGTGGCGAGCTCGCCTATCAGCTGCCCTAAACGAAAAGAGCCGCCCGCGGGGTGAGCACCCCGCTGAGCGGCTCTTCAGACTGCGTTGGATCAGATCCGATCAGAAGAAGCGTTCGGCGATCCGGATCGTGTCGCCTGGCGCCACCGGCGTCATCGGCGTCAAGGGAAACTCCCGCTCATCATCGGTATCGCTGCGCTTGATGAACACGCGGCGGTTATTGGCCCGGTAGGTGAAGCCGCCGGCGGTGGCCACCGCGTTCAGCACAGAAAGGCCGTTGGTGTAGGGGTACTCCCCAGGGCTTTCCACCTCGCCCAGAATATAGAAGGGCCGATAGTTCAGCACCTCAACGCTGACCCTAGGGTCACGGAGGTAGCCTTCCTTAAGGGCCGTCTGGATCGACGTCTGGATTTCCGGGATGGTCAGGCCCTGGGCCTTCACCTCGCCGATCAGCGGCAGAGAGATGTTGCCCGAGCCGCCCACGAAGAACTCACCGGTGAGGCTCTCCTCACCATAGGTGATGACCCGCACCTTATCGCCGGACCCGAGCCGGTATTCCGGCAACACACGCACCTCGGCGGCCGTCGCCTCCTGAGCGCTCACCGCTGCCGGGGCGAAGGCCGCTGCACACAGGGCCGCCACGGCGACCAGCAGGGACATGAACCTCTGCATCTAAACCACGCTCCACATCTCTTAAGCGTCCCCCACGGCCTCCCTTCTACCGCAGTGCGGCGAGCCAGGAAACTCCTATGGGTCAGCGGCCCAGGCGAGCCGCAAGACTAAGGATAACAAAAGCAGAATAGAACATTTACCAGGGATGAACAGCCCGTTCAGATGATGTAAACCTTAACGCGACAGCAACCGCGTTTCGTAGAGATATGTATACCCTATAACTACAGCAATGCTTAAGCGGCTTTATCGTAAACATCACCCAACAGAACTCCAGAAGGGGTGGGTGTGGTGTTGGTCAAAAAGACTCTGTTTACTCAGTTCGCTATCGTTAGTGCTTCAATAACCCTGGCGGCATGCGCAACAATGCCGGAGCCGAGCAGCCCGATGGGCCTGGGCGTGGCCGCTGCGGCCCCGACGGGCTATCTCGACTTCTGCCAGAGGCAGCCGGCCGATTGCGGCGGTGCCCCGCCCGCGGTCGTGCGCAAGGTGGCCGAGGTTGAGCTGGCGCGGCGCAACGACGCTGAGGCCCGCCTTGTCCTGGCTGGCTTTCGCACCACGACGACGGCGGCCGTGTCTGGGCACAATGTGAACTGGGCCTCAGCCTTCGCTGAGGCGCGCATTCGCAGGGAAGCCGCCGAACAATCCAACGCCGCACTCGATGCAGCCATGGTCCAGGCCCTCCCCTCGCCGCCGGCCGCGCCCGCGCTGCTGCAGATCAACGCGGTCTCAAACGCCCCCGCGCCTCAGCTTCTGCGCCTGGGCGAGGCAGCGCCTGCCATCTCGCCCCGTCTGCGCCAAGAGCAACCAAACGCGATGGTCGTGCGCAGCGCGCCGCCCGCCCTGACGCCGGCCCTCTGGGGCCAGCTCACGCGCATCAATGACAAGGTGAACCGGCAGATCGTGCGCCGGGCCGACATCCAGACCTATGGGGTTTTGGACAAGTGGGCGACGCCCCTGGCGCAGGGGGATCAGTATGGCGACTGCGAAGACTATGTGCTGGAGAAGCGTCGGGCGCTCCTGGCGGTCGGCGTACCGGACCATGCGATGTCCATCGCCGTGGCCAATACAAGCTGGGGTGAGAGCCATGCCGTCCTGTTGGTGTCCACCGACCAGGGCGACTATGTGCTCGACAGCCTGACGCCGTGGATCTTGCCCTGGCGCAAGGCGAGCCTCACCTGGCGCGAACGCCAGGTGGCCGGCGCGCCCTTCCGCTGGGCGATGGTTAGTCAGACGCCGGAGGCGGCTCTGGGTCAGACCGCAGCAGACGAGACGCCCGATGATAGCGACGCAGAGGTGCGGGCGGTGGTGTCCGAGCCTCCGGCGCTGGAGGCGCCCCTGCGTCGGCTCAGCGTCGAGGCCTTCAATGGCCGCCCTCATGGCGTGACGGCGCCGATGATCGCGCTCTCCGAAGCTGAGCCCATCATGACCCTGGCCCTGGCGAGCGGCCGCCCCTTGCGCGGGCTCCTCCACTAGGAGAAACCTCTGGCGAGGGCGCTCGACGCGAGCCACGCTCCCGCAATCGGTCACGCTAGGGCTAGCGCCCTACGGAGCGCCGAAAGGGGCGTTGCGCGCGGCGACGCCGTGGGGGGAGAGGCGGCAGGTGAGCTCAGGACGCAGCGCAGGGCGAACGCGCGAAGACGGCAGCTCGCCTCGGCGGCGGCTTTGGCCGCCGCCGGAAGGCGCCGGCCTGGCGTCTGCGGGGCTTGGCCTCATCTTCCTGGCCCACTTGGCCTACGGCGCTCTGCGGATCGAGGCGAGCCTGATCGCCGTGGGCGCGGCCGCCATCCTGTTGCTGGCCTGCGTCGCGGTCCCGAGCATTCGGCGAGATCTGCTGCGGGTCCGAGGACTGGCCATTCCGGCGGTGCTGTTTGGCCTCATATTGCTGACGGGCGCCCTATCTCTCACTCCCTACGGACCGGCCGGCGCCCACCCCGTCTGGGCCTATGTGGGACAGGCGCACGGCTCAGCCACCATTGACCGCTCGGCGACCACCTTGGAGCTGATAAAGCTCTTGGGGCTGGGCTGCATATTCCTGGTGGGGGCAGCCACCGGCGCTGCAGATGGTCGGGCGAAGACGACCGTCAATCTGCTGATCGCCCTCTCAGCAATCTTTGGACTTTGGGCGTTTTTCAACTTCGCGACGGGCCTTCAGTATCAGACCCAGCGGGGCCGCCTGGAGGGGACCCTGATGAGCCCCAATACGGCCGGCACCTTTTTCGCGGTCATGGTCATCGTCACCTTGGGTCCGCTGCTGCGGGACTTGCGGAGCGTGCGGGCGGGTCAAGCGCTTCAGGCGGCCACCGGCTATTGGGCGGCCTTGATCATCCTTGTGGGCTGCTTGCTGGCCACGGCCTCACGGGGCGCGGCCCTGGGAACTGCCGCCGGCGTCCTCGGACTCGTGATCATTCTACTCTTCGCGGGACGCGTCACCTGGAGCCGTGTGTCGCTCATCATGCTCGCCGCAGTGGTTGCGGCAATGGCCAGCCTTTACTTCGTCGGCGAGCGGCTGCTGGAGCGGTTCACATCCTTCGACCAAGACGCAAGTAGCCGAGCCGAGATGTTCGCGATGCACTGGCGGGCCTTCCTGGCCGCCCCGATTGGCGGCTACGGGCTTGGAACCTTCGACACCATTCACCGCATCCTGCTCGACACCACCAACTTCGCCTCCATGTGGACGGTCCGAGCGACCCACAACGTCTATATCCAGTGGCTGGAGGAGGCGGGCCTTATCGGCGCGCTGCCCATGTTTGGGGCCATTGCGTCGGTGGTCATCATAAGCCTGTGGCGGGGTCTGCGCCGAGCGCGGATGACCTATCTCCTCTTCGCGCTGATTGCAGCCAATCTTGCGGTGCTGGTGCACGGTGTTACCGACTTCGCTCTACAGACGCCGTCTGTCGCGCTGATGTGGAGCTATCTGCTCGGGCTGCAGTTTTCCATGTCGCAGGGGTCGCAGCGATGATCGCCCGCACATCGGCCTTCAAGATCATCGGCCTGACCCTTCTTCCCCTAGCGACCCTGGGGTCCACGGCGGCTGGCCTCGCGGCCTTGGCGCCCCAGTCAAGCCCCGCCCCCTCCCCTCTCATATTGACCCTCGGCCAAAGCCACGCGGCCAACGCTGCGCTTGCCGCCACGCCGCCGGATTTGACCGCGGCAGCCCAGGCCAGTCATCGCGCGCTAGCCGAGGCGCCCTATGATTCCAGCTCACGCCTGCGATTGGCTTATCTCGATAGCCTGGATGGTGAGCTCAGCGCTGAGGGCCTCGCGCACCTCGAGCTCTCCTATGAGTTGCTGCCGCTAGATCAGTATGTATCAACTTGGCGCGTCGGCTTCGCCCTCGAGTATTGGGGCGCGTTGACACCTGAGCTACGGAAGCAGGTCGAAACCGAGGCCACGACCTTCCTAAAAACGTCGCGTCGTCGCGAAATGGTCGCAACCCTGGAAGCTGTCACCTCGCCAACAGGTGCGGTGCCGGCGGTATTCTGGCGTGAGCGACTGAAGCGCCGCCCCCCCAAATAGGGCGCAAACCCTCGCTCGAACTTGCCTATGCCGCAAGAAGAGGCGGACGAGGTTCAATCGACGCGCGAGAATGACACACTTTGGGGCCCTAATACTGCACCACAGCACGAACCCCCTTGAGAAACGGCGCGTCTTATGGCCATAGGAGGGGCACGGCAGCTACGCCGTTAACGTTTTTAAGGGGAGAGGCGACATGAGCCTCAAAGTGATTGGCGCCAGCGCCGTGGCGCGCGCCATGGTTGCAGTCACCGGTTTCGGTCTCGTTGCGCTCCCAGCTGCTGTTGCGGTCGCCCAGACTACGACCACCGAGGCCGCTCAGGCCGAAGCTCTGGCCGAAGCTATTGCTGTTGCCGTGGCTGACGCCGTCGCGGCGACTGAGGGCATGTCCCCGGAAGCTCAGGAAGCCGCCGTCGAGGCCGCCATTGCATCGACCGTCGCCGCCAGCGGCCTGCCGGCGTCCGTTATCGCTGCTGCCGTCACCCAGGCCGCCACCTTGATCGCCGCAGCCGGCATCAGCACGCCTGCCGTGACGGCGGCCGTTCAGACGGCCTCAGCCGCGGCCCAGCTCGCTGTTGCTCAGGCCCCTGCCGCTGTCCAAAACGCGGCGCCTCCGCCCCCGCCGGCGCCGCCCACGACCATTACTGCGCCGGTCTATGTGCCGCCGGGCGCTACGCCGTAAGCAATTGGTACACCACGAGGAGCGGGCCGAGGGCTCCCTCCTCGTGGGACTGACTTGAACATCTCAACCTGGATTTGCGCGATGCGCAGCCCACGAAACTAGGGGTATGCCCGTGACTGCGGACAAGAGAGTGCTCATGGCCGGGGCGGCGATCGCAATCGCCGCCGGTCTCTCCAGCCCAGCGGCCGCTCAATCCGCTGGCCGGATGGCTGCGGCAGCCGACGCTCAAACCAATTTCGCTCGTGATCGTAACGTGTCGGTGATGCAGCGCCCGCGCGACGGCTACCAAGCCGTCGGACTCCGGATGGGCTCCTTCATGGCCTATCCGAAACTGTCGCTGGGCGTTGAGCACAACGACAACATCTATGCGACCGACGGCGGCGAAACTGACGACCTGATCTGGCGGGTCGCGCCGGAGATTTCGATCTCCTCTGATTGGTCTCGGCATGCGCTGAATGCCTATGCCCGGTCTTCGATCCTGCGCTATCAGGATTTTGACACCGAAAACTCAGAAGACCTTTCGGTGGGCGCCGCCGCTCAGATTGATATTCAGCGTAACAGCTTCATTACGCTCGGCTTCGATTGGGCCGACCTGGTCGAGCCGCGGACCTCGCCGAACGCCGTGGTCGGTGCGGTTGAACCCACAGAATACGAGACCACGGCCGCTCGGGCCGCCGTCAGCCACGAACTCAATCGCCTCCGTCTGTCGGGCGGCTATGCCTTCAAGAGCTTTGACTATGAAGATGGCCGCAACCTCGGCGGCGGGATCATCGCCCAGCAGTACCGCGACCGCGATGAGCATGTGGTTACCGCGCGCGCTGACTATGCGGTGAGCCCCGCCACGGCGATCTTCCTCGAGGTCAGCCGCAACGTGCGCGACTACCGGCTCGCGCGTCCGGCCGTCACCTTGGTTCGCGACTCCGAAGGCACGCAAGCCTTGGTGGGTTCGAACTTTGAGCTTGGCGCGACCGCCCGCGGCGAAATCGCCGTCGGTTATCTGAGCCAAGAATATGATGACCCGACCCTGGGCGATATCGACGGGTTTGGCGCCCGGGCCCAGGTGGAGTGGTTCCCCACCCAGCTGACCACGGTCACCTTCACCGGGTCGCGGACGATTGAAGAAAGCGCCTCGCCGGGTTCGGCCGGCTACACCTCGGCGAATCTCGGGGTGAAGGTTGACCACGAGCTGATGCGCAACGTCATCCTGACCGGCAATGTCTCGACGGGTAAGGATGACTATCAGGGCATCACCCGGGAGGATGACCGGTTCAATGCCGGCGTCGGCGCGACCTACTTGCTGAACCGCAACGTCGGTGTGACCGTCGCCTACAGCCATATGGACATGGACTCCAGCGGCTTCGGCGGTCAGGACTTTAAGGTGAATAAGGTCGGCGCGACTGTGGCGCTGCAGTTCTGATTATAACGGCCAGGCTATTTAGGCCTGGCCGATTACTCTCCCGGCGTCGTTCGGCCTTCCATGGCCTCTGGCTTGCAGGCCACTAAAGTTGCAAGGCCTGTTTCGGGACAACGATTTCCATGAACGCTTTCTCTCATCCCTCCGCAGAACCGACCTCCGAGGAGGCCGGTGGGATGTCCGGCCGCCGATCAGGCGGTGGGTTGGCTGACCAGTTTGATCTCCGGCGGTTGTTCAACATCTTCCGCCGCCGAGTTCGCCTGTTTGGCGCCGTTGCGGCGCTTGTCTTCCTAGCCGCCATCTTCATCACCTTCACCGCAACGCCGATGTATACGGCGACAGCGAACGTGATGCTCGACACCCGTCAAGAGCAGGTGGTCAATGTCGAGGCTGTCCTGTCTGGCCTGCCGGCAGACTCTAGCGTTGTCGACACCGAGGTAGAAATCCTCAAGTCGCGGCGTCTCGCCGAGCGCGTGGTCAATGCGCTGCAACTATCTCAGGATCCCGAGTTCAACTCGGAGCTTGCGCCACCTAGCCTGCTTTCCAACGTGAAGGACTCGGTGCTTGGCGTCGTTTCGTCGGCCAAGCCTCGGGATATTCCTGATGACCCGATCGCCCAGCAAAAGGCGCAAGAACGCATCGTTGATGCGGTGCTCAGTCGCCTCTCGGTTCGCCGGGCTGGTCTCACCTATGTCATTAATGTGAGCTTCGAATCCGAGAGCCCGACCAAAGCCGCGACCATCGCCAACAAGTTCGCCGAACTCTATCTTCTGGAGCAGCTGGAGGCGAAGTTTGACGCGACCCAACAGGCCAACACTTGGCTGAACACGCGGCTTGACGGCTTGCGACAGCAGGTGCTGACCGACGAGGCGGCGGTGCAGAACTACCGGATCGCCAACAACCTCCTAAGCGCCGCTGGCACGAATCTCACCGAAACCGAGATTTCAAATTACAATCAGAGCCTCTCGGAGGCCCGTGCACAGGTCGCGGAGGATCAGGCGCGCCTTAGCACTGCCCGCAGCCAGCTTGCGCGCGGCTCGTCTGGTGACGACCTAGGCGAGGCGCTGAGCTCTCCCGTTATTCAGCAGCTCCGCCAACAACGGGCCACCGTCTCGGCCAAGGTCGCTGACCTGCAAGGCCGTTATGGTGAGCGGCATCCTGAAATGCTGACCGCCAACCGCCAGCTGACCGACATCGACGCTCAGATTCAGGCCGAGATCCAGCGGATCATCTCCAACCTTGAAGCCAAGGTACAGGTCTCGCGGCAGCGGGCCGCCGCCATCGGGGGCAGTCTTTCTAACGCCCGTGGCACGCTTGTGGGCAACAATCAGGCTCAAGTCCGGCTGAATGAGCTGGAACGCACCGCCGAGGCCAGCCGGACCCTCTATGAGAGCTACCTGAACCGCTACAAGGAGACGAGCTCGCAGCAGGGAATTGAGCAGTCCGATGCTCGCGTCGTTTCCTCGGCCACCATCCCGACGGGGCAGAGCTCGCCGAAGGTCCCTCTGAACCTCGCTCTGGGCCTGGTGCTGGCCATGGGCTGCGGTCTGGGCGCTGTCGTTCTCGCTGAGATGTTGGACTCTGGTCTTGCCACAGCCGAGGACGTGGAGCACCGCCTGGAAGTCTCTTACCTTGGCGCGGTTCCGCTGCTCGCCTCTGTCGCAGAAGGGAAGATGGGATCGCCCATCGACTACGTGATCGACAAGCCGCTCTCGAGCTTCGCTGAAGCCTTCCGCAATCTACGCGCGTCGGTCATCTACTCCAGGCTGGGCGAAGCCGTAAAGGTGGTGGCCATCACCTCCTCCCTCCCTGGCGAAGGCAAGACGACGACCTCGGTCTGTTTGGCCCGCTCAGCCGCCCAGCAAGGGCTGAGGGTGATCCTGGTCGACTGCGACTTGCGCCGTCGCTCTGTGAACCGGCTGTTTGGTGCAGAACCCGCCCGCGGGCTGATCGAGGTTCTGGCTGGCGAAGCTACGCTGGAAGAGGTCCTGACCACTGATCAGGTGACCGGCGCCCGCCTTTTGCCGCTCGCAAAATCCAGCATGACGCCCAAGGACGTGTTTGGCTCTGCGGCCATGGACCGCTTGCTCGAAGAACTTCGTCGCACTTATGACCTGGTGATCTTGGACACCGCGCCGGTCCTTCCGGTGGCCGACACTCGCGTTCTGGCACCCAAGGCTGATGTGGTGGTCTTCCTGGCCCACTGGCGCAAGACCCCGCAGCACGCCATTGAGGCGGCTTTCCGGCTGCTCTCAGGCACAGGCGCCCATCTTGCGGGCGTTGCGCTCACCCAGGTCGATATGAAGCAGCAGGCCAAGTATGGCTACGGCGATCCGGGCTATTACTACGCAGAGTACAAAAAGTACTATGTGAGCTGATCCAGATCGGCGGTTCGCGGGCTCAGCCGAGCGCGCGGGCCGCCAGCTGGAAAAGTAGCGCTGTGGCGATCCAGAATGCGCCACAGGTCGCGACCACAAAGGCCAGGGTTCGGCGGGCCGACCAGTTATCCTGCGGCGCCGCCTCGAGCGAACGGCGCAGATGATCCTGGAGCCGCAGGGCCGGACTTTCAGCGCCGAGATCACTCGGCGAAGCCAGTCTGGCCGACCAGAGCGCAGGCTCCGGCGAGGCAGCTTCAGGTGTTGCGACCGCTTCTGCGGTCAAAGGCTTAAGTTTGGCGCCCACGTCCGGTTCCTCCCGAAGGTCCAGCAGGTGATAACAGGTGGCGGCTAACAAACTCTCTCTGCGCGAAGACTTTCCTGATCTTGGCCGAGATAGCTTGAGATTCAGCCTCGGCCGACGCCGATCGCGTGGGCCCAAGGTGGGCGTCCCGACGACTCATCTCGCCGCCGCCTGAAGGGCGGCGATCTCAAATTTGTCTTGGTCCTGTCGTCATGGCGATAGGACCCGCAGCTAGACGGCCAGGGGGCGACAGTGGATAGCGCAATGCCGACGGTCTTGGTCACGGGGGGCGCGGGCTATGTGGGCTCCCACACCAGTCTTCGCCTGGCCGAAGCTGGGTTTCTGCCCGTGGCCTATGACAATCTGAGCAACGGCCATGCCGAGTTCGCTCAGTGGGGCCCGCTGGAGATCGGCGACATCCGCGACGCCGCGCGCCTGGACGAGGTTTTCGTCAAGCACCGCCCGGTGGCCGTCCTGCATTTCGCGGCCCTGATCGAGGTGGGCGAGTCTGTGCGTCATCCCGACCGCTTCTATGACAACAACGTTTCCGGCGCCCTGACCCTGATCGAGGCCGCCCGCCGTGCCGGCGTCGGCGCCATGGTCTTTTCCTCGACCTGCGCCACCTATGGCGATCCCCAGCAGATCCCGATGGATGAGAGCCATCCCCAGGCGCCGCTTAACCCCTATGGCCGCACCAAGCTGATGGTCGAGCAGATCCTCAGCGACCTGGACCGCTACATTGGGTTCCGGTCGGTTTGCCTGCGCTACTTCAACGCCGCCGGCGCCGACTTCGAAGCCCGTATCGGCGAGTGGCACGATCCGGAGACACACGCCATTCCGCTGGCCATCGCCGCGGCCATGGGCGCAAACGCCGGCTTCAAGATCTTCGGCCGGGACTATCCGACCCGGGATGGCACCGCGGTGCGGGACTATATCCATGTCCTGGACCTGGCCGACGCCCATGTCCGCGCTCTGAAGCACTTGCTGGCAGGCGGCGAGAGCGCGGCATTCAATCTGGGCACAGGGACCGGCTCCACGGTTCAGGAGCTGGTCGACGCCGTCAGCGCCGTTTCGGGCCGTCCCTTTGAGGTTGCTGACGCCCCACGCCGGGAGGGCGACGCGCCGGCCCTGGTCGCCGACAACCGGAAGGCTCGTGAGGTGCTTGGCTGGGTACCCCGTTTTAGCCTCTCCGAGATTCTCGACAGCGCCTGGCGATGGCACACCGAAGGCCTTCCCAGGCTCAGGAGCGCCGCAAGCTGATGAATTCTTGCCGCACTGCACACTTTGGGCGCCTGCCTAGCTGGCGCCTAACACGCAGAGCGCCAATAAGTTCTTTCCACCTCGCGTAGAAAGGAGTGGATGGTCCTAAATTCGCAGGGTAAAGACCGCGACAACCGTAAGGGGCTGCCTCGTGTATCTTTCCGGGACGAAAGACATCACCCTCGACAGTACGAGCCTTCAGGCTCTGGGGGATCATGTGCGGTATCCGGCGACCAGGCCCGCCAAGCTTGGCGCGCAGATCAGTCTCGATTTGTGTCGTTTGCTTGACATCACCATCGCCCTTTCGGTGCTGATCTTCATCGCGCCGCTGATGCTGGCGATTTCGCTGATGATCCGCGCCCAAGACGGCGGCCCTGCCCTCTTCCGCCAGAGCCGGATCGGCGAAGGCGGAAAGACCTTCAAGTGCCTCAAGTTCCGCACCATGGTGATCGACGCCGAGGTCCGGCTGAACGCCCTGCTGGCCCGCGATCCCGAGGCCCGCAAGGAATGGGAAGCCGACCACAAGCTGCGCAAGGATCCGCGTATCACCGCGCTGGGGGCCTTCCTGCGCAAGTCCAGCCTCGATGAGCTGCCGCAGCTGTTCAATGTCCTCAAGGGCGAGATGAGCCTGGTGGGGCCGCGGCCGATCGTGGCCGCCGAGGTGCCCCGCTATGGGCGCTGGTTCGCCTATTACTGCGCGGTCAAGCCGGGCGTCACAGGCCTGTGGCAGGTGAACGGCCGCAACGATGTCTCCTATCGCCGCCGCGTGGCCTTGGACGTGCTCTACGCCAAGACCATCGGTGTTCGCCGCTACGTCCAGATCATGGCCGCCACGGTTCCGGCCGTTCTGATGCGCAGCGGTTCCTACTAGACCAACCTATCTCAAGGGTTTTGGGCGGCCTGGCGAAGCGTATCGCCAGCGCCTCAAGTCTCGCCGGGGCGGGGGCCTGGCTTCTGATGTCGCAAGCGTATGATCTTTCTGACGACGCCCGTCTGGCAAGCGCCCTGGCGGGCCAGGCCGGCCAGCTTCTCCTGTCGGCCCGCGCCCTCACCACGCTGACGGGCAAGCCCCTGGGCGGGCTTGGAGACGCCGTCGGCCAGGGGTTCCTGAGCCACAGCCTTTCAGCCCTTCGCCCCCACGACGCGGTCCTGTCCGAGGAGGCCGCCGACGATAAGGGCCGGCTCGGCCGCTCGCGGGTCTGGGTCATCGACCCCCTGGACGGCACGCGGGAGTTCTCCGAAGGCCGCGACGATTGGGCGATCCACGTGGCCCTCTGCATAGACGGTCATCCGACCATCGGCGCCGTCGCTCTGCCGGGCCTAGGCGTCGTGCTCGACACCGCCAACCCGCCCCCCATGCCGGCCGCGCCTGAGGGCCTGAAGATCCTGGTGAGCCGTTCCCGGCCGCCCGAGGTCGCCAGCCGCGCCGCCGAGATCCTGGGCGCCGAGCTGGTGGGCATGGGCTCGGCCGGCGCCAAGGTCATGGCAGTGGTCCGCGGCGAAGCCCACGCCTACGTCCATGCCGGTGGACAGTACGAGTGGGACTCCGCAGCCCCCGTGGCTGTGGCCCTTGCAGCCGGCTTCCACGTGTCGCGCCTGGACGGCGCCCCCATGGTCTACAACCGCCGGGACACGTATATGCCCGATCTAATCGCCTGCCGGCCGGAACTAAGGGATCGTCTTCTGGCGGCGGTGAGCTAGGCTATGCGTGACCAGCCCACACCGCAGAGCGTTCTAGCGCTTGTCGCCAGCGACTTCGCTGGCACAAGGCGGCGCCGGCCACACAGCGGTGCTAGCCGAGGCTTGCGATTTTGCCCTGGTCCCGTTCACCGGCTCGCCCACGTTTGCGGACCGAGTCAAGAGGCTCAGACAGAGGTTTCGACGCCGGCGCCAACTTCGGACTATCGGTGGCCGAGATTAATAGCCGAGAAGATTTACCAAGTGCCTCGACGGGCGGAGGCGGGATATTGCCTGATGACGGTTCGCCATGGCGTCGTCGTCGGACCTAGGGAAGGCGGATACCATACGACTCGCGCCACGTCCTTGCGGCGCGGCATACTCGTCTATCCAGACAGCGGTGACACGGTGAAGAGCAGCGGCCATGTAGACGGACTGCTGCATCGCCTGGATTTCGCCGTGGCGCGCGGCGAACACACGATCCTGTTCAACTCCGCCTTCCCACGGGACGATACGAGGGCTGATATCGTCGAGGCCTCCGGGCGCGTGACGGGACGTCCACGGCAGCCGGTCACCCCGCCGCTTGCGCCGCTCTTGCTGATCGTCAGACTGTTTGAGGCCTCCACCTTGGCGGGCCTGCAGACGCCGACTGGTTGGGAACAGCTCATGAACTGGTGCGGTCAACGCGTATCGCTCCGGCCTAGCTCTTGGCGAACGGCTACCGGTTCGAGCTGAATCTCGAGCGCGCTTAAAGTGACTGGCCGCGAGAGACCAGCGGGCGGTGTGAATGAGGTCAGAGCCCGACGGCGCCAGCCGCAAGCTCGCTTTTGGTGGGATGGAAAAGAGACGATGACGGTTGAATCAAATGGCAAGGTCGCGCTGATCACCGGCGTAACCGGGCAAGACGGTGCCTATCTTTCGGAGCTGCTGCTGTCGAAGGGCTACACCGTGCATGGTGTGAAGCGCCGATCGTCCTCGTTCAATACGGGACGGATCGACCACATCTATCAGGATCCCCACGAGGCCGATCCCCGCTTCATTCTTCACTATGGGGATATGACCGATTCCACCAACCTGATCCGCATCGTACAGCAGACCCAACCCGACGAGATCTACAACCTGGCTGCCCAGAGCCACGTGCAGGTCTCGTTCGAGACGCCGGAGTATACGGCCAATGCGGACGCCATCGGCGCCCTGCGCCTGTTGGAGGCCATCCGCATCCTCGGCCTGAAGGACAAGACGCGCTTCTACCAGGCCTCGACCTCGGAGCTTTATGGCCTGGTGCAGGAGGTACCGCAGTCGGAGACGACCCCCTTCTATCCCCGCAGCCCCTATGCGGCGGCCAAGCTCTATGCCTACTGGATCGTGGTGAACTATCGTGAGGCCTATGACTTGCACGCCTCTAACGGAATCCTGTTCAACCATGAAAGCCCACTGCGCGGCGAAACCTTCGTAACACGCAAGATCACGCGCGCCGCCGCGGCCATCAAGCTTGGCTTCCAGGATAAGCTCTATCTTGGCAATATTGACGCCCAGCGCGACTGGGGTCATGCACGAGAATATGTGCGCGGCATGTGGCTGATCACCCAACAGGACGAGCCCGACGACTATGTGCTGGCCACTGGCGAGACGACGGTGGTTCGCGACTTCGTCACCGAGGCGTTCGCGCAGATCGGCGTCGGCCTGCAGTGGGAAGGCCAGGGCGTGGACGAAAAGGGCATCTGCCAGGCGACTGGCCGCGTCTATGTGGAGATCGATCCCCGCTACTTCCGCCCCACGGAAGTCGACCTACTGATCGGCGATCCCACCAAGGCCAAACAGATGCTGGGTTGGACCCACGACACAAAGTGGCAACAGCTTTGCGCCGAAATGGTCGCCGCCGACCTGGCGACCGTGGCCAAGGAGCAGCGCCGCAATGCCGAGTGACGTGATTTTCCCACTAGCCGGTAAGCGGATCTGGGTGGCTGGCCACCGCGGCATGGTGGGCTCGGCCATCGTGCGCCGGCTGGCCACAGAGGATTGCAAGATCCTCACGGCCTCCCGCGCCGAGCTGGACCTCAAAGACCCGGCCGCCGTTCGGGCCTTTGTAGGCGACCAGAAGCCGGAAGCCATCTTCATGGCCGCGGCCAAGGTCGGCGGTATCTTGGCCAACGACACCTACCCGGCCGACTTCCTCTACGACAACCTGATGATCGCCGCCAATGTAACTGAAGCCGCCTATCGCGGCGGCGTGGCGAAGATGCTGTTCCTCGGCTCGTCTTGCATTTATCCTAAAGAAGCACCCCAGCCGATCCGCGAAAGCGCCCTACTTACCGGCCCGCTGGAACCTACCAATGAGTGGTACGCTATCGCCAAGATCGCCGGCATCAAGCTCGCCCAGGCGTATCGCAAACAGCATGGCTGCGACTTCATTAGCGCCATGCCCACTAACCTCTATGGCCCGGGCGACAATTTCGACCTAAACACCAGCCACGTGCTGCCGGCCCTGATCCGCAAGGCGCATGAGGCCAAGATCGCCGGCGCAGATCACATCACCATCTGGGGCACCGGCACGCCGCGTCGCGAATTCCTGCATGCCGACGAATGCGCCGACGCGTGTGTCTTCCTGATGCAACGCTATTCTGACGCCGAACATATTAACATCGGTTCTGGCGACGATATCGAGATTACAGAATTGGCGCGGCTTATCTGCGAGCTAGTCGGCTTTACCGGCGACATTCATTGCGACCCGACCAAGCCCGACGGGACTATCCGCAAGCTGATGAGCGGCAATCGCCTACAGTCGATGGGATGGACACCTACTACCACTTTGCGCGACGGGATTCAGCACGTTTATGAAGAACTGCGTCGGAGTCAGACCTTCATAGATCCCGACAACATACTAAGATGAACCCCTCCCTGAATGTCGAGATGAACCGGATAGGGTCTGCTTCAACGCAGTCCGACCGCTGCACATCCCCTGCGCACTCGCATCACGACAAACGACGCAAACGCCCGTGGTGACCCGGATGAATAGCCAACACGGACTCCAGGCCAAGCCCAACCCATTTGACGAAGTTCTAATTTGGGCGGCACTGGCGACGATCTTTATATCTGGCCTCAGCTTCTCATTTGGATCGACCGTAGTCTACTACTCCTATATTTTTATGGCGGCCCTTTACCTCCCTATGGCATTGAGGGTGGCTAGCTTTGGAATACTCAAATCATACGGATACGCCTTTATATTCGTCTTCATAATTTCAATATCTAGCTACCTCGCAACATCTTCCATTCATAACGATTTTCGTTTTAGCGCGGTCGCCCTGACTACCGCCAGAATGCTTCTTTTTCTGTTCTACGCAGCCTTTTACACACTCGTCTTTTATATATCTGGCGGCTCCATCAGATCGTTATTCGGACGATACGTACAGGTAGCCACCGTCTTTTCTCTGATAGCGATCCTCCAAGAGCTCACTTTTATCGCCTCCGGAACCGATTTGCTTTCAGCGCTCGGGCCTAGATCAAAAAACTATGGCTCTTTCCTCGGGGTCGCCGGCCTCAGTGTTGAGCCCGCATACTTTGCGTGCGCGCTACTCCCTGCGGCTGCATATGCAGTTTCAACCTTTATCCGCTCTCTACGTATTACCCCCAGCGGCTTTATCATCGTTACAGCAACGCTTCTAACCACTTCATCCCTAGGATACATCGGGCTAATTATCGCGGCATCCTTGTCATTTCTTGCCACGCCCGGCATCAGAGGCGCATTGATCTCAGTCTTGTCCGCACCCATTGCCGCCATCGCCTTCTACCATCTGGTTAGCTTGGACTTCTTTCAGCTAAGGCTCAACGATACTCTATACCTAATTACTGGCGGCACTCTAGATTTACGACAGGGCATGAACATAAGCACATACGCAAATGCCGTAAATTTGTCCATCGCTATGAGATCTGTTTCTGAAAACAGCGGGCTGGGCGTCGGCTTCGGCCTCTACAGCGTAGCCTTTGATAGGTACATCTACGACTATGACCTTCCCTCGTATCGCATTGGCATCCCTGGAAGGGGATCTGGAGCATCATTCTTCGGGAGATTGACCGCTGAGCTGGGCGTCTTCTTTTGGGCATGCGCCCTAGTGATTTTCGCATGGTGCCTACGCAACATTCGCCGAAGTGGCATCGACGCGCCAATTCACATCGCTTATTTTTCGACATTGACTATCATTTTTCTACGGATGGGCGAATACTATCTGAATGGCGTCATATTAGTATTGGTCGTTATTTACCTTGGTCATGTCGAAATGAGTAAAACCAGCTCCACGCACCAGTCGAGCGCCAATTACAATACGATGCGACGCAATACGATCCGCGAAGATTAGCCGAAAACAATGAACAGTGATCGATTGCTTTCAGTGTTAGGCACCCTCGTCATTCGCGCGGCTGGCTCGGCTGTGACCGTTCTATTCGCACTGGTCGTTTCAAGGTATATGGAGACCGGTGCGGCAGCGCACTTCTTCCTGCTTTTCAACATCACCGTAGTTGCGGCGATCTGCTTTCGCTGGGGGCTGGACGAGGTCATAATCCGCAAGGTGGCATCGGCACCCACTTCTGAGAGATTGGCCCTTGCTCACCGCTTGATATGGCTCGCACACCGGCGAGTGATTCAATGGACGGCAGCAAGCTTGACCGCGGCGGTGCTCCTGCTCCATCCCAACCTACGAGCACTGATGACAGCCCTGATGCCGGCTGAGATCGTTGTCGCTGCCGTAGCTTCAGCAATGGTGGCCCTAGTCGCGTGTATTGGTCGTGTGTACCAAGGCCTCGGCCGCACTAGCCTTGCTGCCTTCCTGCTGAACATATTAATTCCGATGATGTCACTTATTGGACTTTTGTTGATGGTCAGCCAACGGTGGGACATTGGCGCTCTCGATATGATGCTACTATATGCAAGCGTTGCCATCGGCGCGTATGCAATTGTGATGGCCCCTTACTATTGGATGTTCCGGGCTCGCATCGCTGAATCTAAATCGACATCGATAGGAGACGCGCTTGCTGAACGACAAGCAGCCAATAAATTGGGCGGCGTCGTCATGGCCCAGCAAATTCTGATTTGGGGTGCCTTGTTTTGCGTTCCTTTCGCCTATGGCGACCTCGCATACAACGGCTTCATTGTTGCTCAGAAAATCTCAACCCTAGTAAGTTTAGTTATGTTGGCCGCGAATTTTACCCTAGCCCCTCGCTTCGCCCAGCTATACGCATCACGGAACATGAGCGCACTTCGAACGCTGACCCGGACTTCAGCAATGCTCATCCTGTTGTCCAGTATCGCGATAGCTGGACTGGTTTTCATGGCACGGGACATCCCGTTTAATTTCGCACGAATTTCGACTGACATGACTATAGTGGTAGCTATCCTGCTTATAGGTCAGGTTTTCTTCGCGCTTTCTGCATCACTCTCCATTATTCTAAGCATGTCGCTCGATGAGACATTCTTGCTCTACGCGCAGGGCGGTATTAACGTGGCTGGTGTAATTGTCTTTATCTGGGCAAGCTTCCAAGGTGAGATCGAGCTCGCCTGCTTGGCTTTCCCGGGGGCTTATCTGGTCCTGGCTATTGTCCTTGCCTCCCGCGCGCGCGTGATCGGAGCTCTTTGATGAGATCAGCCTGGACCAGATATCTAACTATACAAGAGTTTAAGCGGAATGGCTCGGCCATTCTGTCTGGCGTAAACTATGCACACGTTGTAGCAATCCACTTGTACGACGGTTCATTGCGGGGTCTCGCTAAACGCCTGGTTTTCTCGCTGTTTATGTCTCTGCGACCGACGACAACAGGAAATCGCGACCGCGATATCCTGGTGTTCTTCGCAAATCGGAGAAAACAGCGCGCTGACTACGATTTCATCGCCGGGGAGTTAAGACGCGTGGTGGGCCGCGACGGCGACTATGTAGAAGTCTTAGAACATTTCAACCCGCTGCAATGGGTTTCGACCCTGGCTGGACTACTTGACGCATTGCGCGCCGTCTCGGCCTATTCGGTAAACCCCGCTGAACGCTTAACTACTGCCCTACTGATCGCCAGATACTATTCATCCCGCCGACATTTGGCGGCGGTGCTTTCCGGGAAACGGACCCTCGTGACGTTCTGCGACGCCCTGCCAGTTGAAAACATGCTCACTCAGATTGCCCGCACTAACGGCGCGTTCACCTTAACGGCGCAGCACGGCCAGTACCGCCTACTAGACCAAAGCAACATGAGTCCGGACGCGGAGGCTTATGCCAACTTCATCAGCGACCGAATGCTATGCTGGGGCGACGCGACGCGCGCCGAGTTTGTACGGGCGGGTTTCGAGCCCAACCGGTTCATCGTTACTGGATGGATACGTCCCCCGCGATCTCAGCAAGAGCAGTCGGGCAAGCGACCGGATTTTTTCGGGGTAATGCTGAACGGTCCGAACGCAAATGAATCAAACAAAGCTCTGCTCTCGGTAGCGAAGGCCGTCGCAGCTGCAACGGGGATTCCTTATTTAGTTAGGTTACATCCGCAAACAGCGTTGGCAGCGATCCAGCCGCTAGTCGACGAACAGTGTAGATCAATCGCTCACATCGCACTTGAACCGTATCTTAGTTCGGTAGCATTCAGCCTCGGCCATATGTCAGGCGCGGTCGTCGAGGTGCTTCACGAAGGACACCCAACATATCTCTTCGACGACGGTCGACTGGCTGACGTCTTCCGTGTTGAGGGACTTTCCTACCGGTCGGTCGACGAGCTTATCGCGGCAATCAGGGCGGATATAGTCGACACAAGTGAGGTGCGCGAGCGGATGGCATCACTCAGTGCCTGGTACAATGACAACACGAACCAAGCTAGTCGTCTCCGAGCGGCAATCCTCAACAAGCAGGGCTCGCATGCATAATTTCTACAGGGCGATCTGGGCGCTTAGGGCGTTGCTGTACCGGCCATTATTCGGCAGCTTTGGCCTTCCCGGCTATCTTGGTCGCCCTTTATACCTGATGGGTACACGTCAAATATTTGTTATGAAGAAGGTGCGGATCTTGCCGCATCTACGCGCCGAAGTTCATGGTTCCGGTCGGCTTGTAATCAGTGACAATGTGCGCATCGGTCAAAATTTGCACATCACATGCATGTCGGAATTAGTCATTGGTAGCGGAACGATCATTACCAGTAACGTAGTTATTACTGACATAGATCACGAGTACGCGGCACCGCATATGTCAGTTATCGATCAACCGCTTGTTCTCTCAACGACGAGAGTCGGTCGAAACTGCTTTATTGGGGCAGGCGCGTGTATACAAGCAGGTACAATTCTTGGAGACGGCTGCATCGTAGGAGCAAATGCTGTCGTGCGGGGCACGTTTGATGACCATTCAGTCATTGTTGGCGTTCCGGCCAGGGTTGTTAAACGCTATGATCCGCAGACTGGCGCTTGGGAGCGCGCATGATATTTCACTACTCAGTTGAGAATTTCACGGCGAATGCCACGTCCTGAGATTGGCAATGACGAAAGCCTATTCAACTCAATGCGCGAGCCCCCGCCGCATTCATGGACGCATGCAGCACATCTAAAAGACGGTGTCTCTTTTGTCGAGATGCGTGGACGTGTCGTAGACATCACACACCTATTACGTCGCTTGAATGCGCCCCAGCCGACCACGTGGCAGCCGTTGCACAGCCGATGTCGAAGCAGAGGCCCGTTACACAATAGGTGTGGCGCTCTTGCCGTCCTGCTAAGTTCGAAGACGTTCTTCGCGGGCCGTTACTTTCCACCCACACCCTGCGTCCAACGCGCAGTTTTCCTTTTCAAGCACCGTTATTTGACGAGGATTTAGATTGAATTCAATGTTTACTTTTCACGCGTTTTGGTGGCCGACATTTTCCGGGCATCCCATGATAGATAAGTCACACAAGGTTCTAAGGAACGCCAATGCAGATCGAAATCACCAATAACGTAATCGTCGAAAACACGAGGCCCTTCGTGCTATTTGGCGGCATAAACGTCCTAGAAGACCTCGACTCTACTCTAGCGGCAGTTGAGGCGTATGTACGCGTCACCGACAAGCTGGGAATCCCTTTTGTCTTCAAGGCGTCCTTCGATAAAGCCAACCGCACCTCCATCAATTCGTTCCGCGGCGTCGGCATGGACAATGGCCTTCGCATTTTCGAGGAGGTCAAAAAGGCCTTCGGCGTGCCTGTTATCACCGACGTCCATGAGGTCGCCCAGGCGGCCCCTGTAGCGGAAGTCGTTGACGTGCTGCAGATCCCAGCCTTCTTGGCCCGACAGACGGATCTGGTTAGCGCTATAGCGAAAACGGGTCGGGTCATTAACGTAAAAAAGCCCCAGTTCATCAGCCCCAAACAAGTTAAGCATATAGTTGATAAAATTATCGACGCTGGCAACCAGCGCATAATCCTTTGCGAACGTGGCACCCAATTTGGTTACGATAACCTGGTAGTGGACATGCTCGGCTTTCGCGAGATGGTCGAGGTGAGTGGGGGCCTTCCGTTACTCTTTGACGTTACACATAGCCTGCAAAGGCGCGATATCGGTAGCGCAGCGTCTGGTGGTCGGCGCCGGCAGGTGACGGAACTTGCTCGAGCAGGCATTGCTGTCGGCATCGGCGGATTGTTTCTTGAAGCTCACCCTGACCCTGATAATGCCCGCTGCGATGGGCCGAGCGCACTACCGCTGGATGCCCTTGAACCATTTCTCGCACAGATAAAGGCGGTAGATGATTTGGTGAAGAGTTTTCCCATACTAGAAATTCGTTAGAGGATAAGTGAGGGAAATATGTCTAGGGTCTGCATAATAATACCAGCACGCTATAATTCGCAACGGTTGCCCGGTAAGCCGCTTGCCGATATAGTGGGTCAACCCATGATTATTCGCGTGTACCGCCAGGCACAGGCAGCTCTACCAACCGCGGAGATCGTTGCTGCGGTTGACGATGTGCGTGTGCTGCAAGTTCTCCAGCAAAATGGTGCCCTGGCTGCTATGACCGGCAAAGAACACGAATCTGGGACCGACAGGTGTGCCGAGATAGCTAGGGGTCAAGCGTACAACGACGATGACATCATAATTAACGTTCAAGGCGATGAGCCGTTAGTTCCCATTCACATGATTCAGGAATTTGCCAGATTTTGTACAGACATGTTGGACTTTCAAATGGCGACTATCGCTGTACCAGTCCGGTCCATTGCTGAAATCCACGATCCCAACGTCGTGAAAGTTACCCGCGATATTGACGGCCGAGCAATTAGCTTTTCTCGCGCACCAATTCCGTACGCCCGCGATGTGAATGTGGTCGACTGGCCTCTGGAAAGCTACCTTCACCACGTCGGAGTATACGCCTACCGTAACAGCACCCTTCAAAAGTTGGCCGCGAGCCCGCCTTGCGATCTAGAGAGAATTGAGAAGCTTGAACAGTTACGTGCCCTTTGGCTCGGCGTTCCAATCGACGTCATGAACTGGCCTGAAGCCCCGCCGAAGGGCGTAGACACTGCGGACGATCTACAGCGCGTAGTGGCAATCTTGACCGATATCGCGTAGTCGTAAACTGTGATAAAGCCTGACAATGAAACGGGCGACTGCTAGATTTATACAGTGCTAGGATGGAGAATTATGGCTGTCGCCCCCTCTCAGGTGATTCAGTTAAATATTGATGCCTTGAATGCGCTTAAGTTAGTCATTGACTCTTGTATTCCCGGTGCTTGCGATATAATTTTGGAACGTACCGGGTACGTTGTGGTCACTGGCATGGGAAAATCTGGGCATATAGGTGCCAAGATTGCCGCGACACTCGCGTCCACCGGGACCAACGCTTTCTTTGTTCACCCTGCAGAGATGAGTCATGGCGATCTCGGGATGCTGAGGAATGACTGCACTCTGTTGGCTATTTCAAACTCCGGAGAGAGTCGCGAACTGCGCGATCCTCTGATGTTCTGCCAGCGCAATAGAATTCCGGTAATTGGAATGACGCAACGTACAGGTAGCTTGCTCGACCGTATGGCCACAGCAACTCTGCTTATGCCGACTGTCGCCGAGGCTTGCCCCAACGGTTTAGCGCCGACTACCTCGACCTTAATGACCCTGGCGCTCGGTGATGCCCTATCTATAGCGCTAATGGATAGGCGTGGGTTCTCGGTCGAAGACTTCGGCATGACGCACCCGGGTGGTGCGCTGGGGATGAAGCTGCAAACGGTGCGCGAGTGGGTGACCTACAACCACTCTTCACCAGCCAAGGTGACCGTAGAAGCGCCCTTCAGTGAGGTCGTCGCTGCCATTACTGAGGGCCGAAAGGGGGCCGTGGCGGTCGTTTCTGCGGAGGGCCGGCTAGTAGGAATGATAACCGACGGCGATGTGCGCCGTGCTTTTGCTCGCGACGTGACGAATCTCGTCGCCGATGAAATTATGAGTGCCAGCCCGATCGTCATCGGTTCCGATGCACGTATGGGAGATGCCCTCGACCTAATCGCAGCGAACAAGATTAGCTCGCTATTAGTAGTAGAGGCCGGCTTTCCAATTGCGATCATTCACATAGCTGACTTGATTCAGGCTGGCTATGTCAGGTGACATGCTCAACCACTTTCTATGAATGCCGCGACCTCAATCAGTTGGCTAAGGTTCGATGTCTACGAGGGGCGGACCTGGGCCTGGAAAGCTAGACTGACGTGATGGTGTGGACGACCTCCATCCCACCGGGTTCTCTGATGTGTCGTCGATAGGGACGTCACGTCTAGGGAGCGGATCATGCAAGAGGTCGCCGTCGTCGGGCCGGATCTGGCGAAGAACGTCTTTCAAGTACATGGGATCGACGCTGCGGGCGTCGTGGTGGTGCGCAAGCAGCTGCGACGCAGCCAGGTTCTTCCCTTCTTCGAGGGCTTGTCGCCCTGTCTGGTCGGGATCGAGGCTTGTGCTTCGGCCCATCACTGGGGCCGGCAATTGATGGCGATCGGCCACGAGGTACGGCTGATGCCGCCAGCCTACGTGAAGCCTTATTTGAAGCGGGGCACGACCGATGCGGCAGATGCGGAGGCGATCGCCGAGGCTGTCACCCGGCCTACTATGGGTTTCGTCGCCGTGAAGACCGAGGCCCAGTAGGCGGTTTTGATGCTCCACAAGACCCGGGATCTCTTGGTCCGCCAGAGGACCATGCTGATCAACGCCCTTCGCGGTCACCTGAGTGAGTTCGGGATCGTCTCAGCGCAGGGCTCCGCGGGCGTTCAGCCGGCGCTGCGGTCATTGATCCTGGAGCAGGAACGGTTGCCGGAGCTCGCTCAGGCCGCGCTCCGGGGCCTGGCTGGACTGCTGGAGGCGCTCCGGGCGGAGATCGAGGGGCTGGAACACCGGATCCTCGCCTGGCATCGCCAGGATGCGACCAGCCGGCGGCTCGCCACTATCCCAGGCATCGGGCCGATCACCGCCAGCGCTAGGGCTGCCAGTGCGCCCGGCCCCGCACTCTTCCGCTCTTGGCGCCAGTTCGCTGCATGGCTCGGGCTCACCCCCAGGGCTCACAGCAGCGGCGGCAAGGAGCGGCAAGCTGGGATCAGCAAGATGGGCGACGGCTATCTACGACGGCTACTCGTGGTCGGAGCGACCGCTGTGCTCCGCATGGCCCGCCAACGCGGGACTAGGGGGCCCTGGATCCGAGGCTTACTCGATCGCAAAAAGCCGAAGGCCGCCGCCGTGGCGCTGGCCAACAAGACGGCGCGGATCGCCTGGGTGCTGATGGCCCGCCAGGAGGTCTACACGCCCGCGGCAGGTTCGAGATCGGCCGTCACAACCCGGACCGACGCCGTAGACCCCAGAGTGGTGAGACGTGATAACGAACCGGCCGCAGCCGGGGACGGGCGAAACCCAGGGGGTCAGAGCGCTTCGAGGGCGTTGACGTGATTAGGGAGCCGGTCCGCGGACTTCATCAAGGCCAGCAGCCTCGGCAGCTGCAGCAACAGGCCGAACACATGACTGCTCTCGACCGAGCGCCGAACGTCAACTTCACCCTTGCGTCTTGGAGGTCGTCCACACATGACGAAGACCCGCTCGCGGGAGCGGTTACAAGCGGCGGTCCCGCAAAAAGCGCAGGGGCTCGCCGCCATACACTCCATACTCGGTTGTGCTGCGCCGCACAACGGACCGAGCCGCAACAACCGAGCCCTTTTGAATTACGACACCCGGGTGTATGAACACTCCCGCTGCAAGCCAAGCCTCTTCCTTAACGATAATTTGCTTAGCAAAGATGTCAAACGTCGGGGTAGAGGGATCGTGTGACCCAGTGCAAAGGTAGCAATACTGGGAAACTACGGCGTTACGTTCAATCTGAATAGGACCTAGCGTATATAGTTCGACGAAGTCCCCGATCCAACTATGGTCACCGATTGTCAATTTCCATGGATAAGTAATTCTAACGCTCGGCCGGATCAGGACGCCGTCGCCGATCGAGGCACCAAACAGCCGCAGCAGCCATCGGCGCCAGCCGTACATGAACTGCGGTGACCGGGCGAAGGCCGTCGCTTGAACCAGCCACCACAGCTGTACCACGAATGCTGACCGGCCACGGAATCCGGGCGGCAGCCTGAAGCGTGATAGATCCTGAACCTGCGTATCCGTCACCTTAGCCCCCCACCAACGCTGAAATCTCCGACAGAAACCATCCGGACATTGCCCCGATCTTAAATTGCAACTCAGCGGGCGCTGGCAGCACTGTAGAAGCGAAGAGTGAAATCTCAGGCCTCAAAAGCCGATACCCGATGATTCCGGACTTACAAAGCTGCGGCCTGGTCCAGCCTGGGTCGATCCCGGTACAAGCAGCAGAAGCAGTCGCCGACACACAACTTCACGGTCAGCCTCTCGCTCAACGAAGCGACGTCCCGCCGCTGCCATAGCCATTCGATGCTCTGCGTTTGAGAGCAGAGACTCCACGGAGTCGGCTAGCGCCTCAACATTACCCCCGCTAACACAGACTCCTCCGCCCGACCGTGCCGCAACCTGACCCAAGGGGGACTCCGGATGGGCCGTCGCGACAAATGCGCGTTGCGCCGCCATGATCGAGAAGACTTTGCTAGGCAGAGCAAAGGCAGCACCAGCGGCATCCTGCGGGATGAGGTGCAGGCTAGCGGCAGCCATCGCTTCGCTGATTTCACTCCGGGGGGCCAAATTTGAGAAGCGGACGTTAGCTAGACCTCTAGCAGCTGCATCGCGCTCAAGGTCGAGGCGCTCAGTTCCTTCGCCACGGATGTGAATAATCGCCGGGTTATTGCGCTCGCTCAGTGAGCTCGCCAAATCCAATACTTGCTCTAGACCCTGTTTTCGCCCCAAGTTACCGGAGTAGAGCAACATTGGCGGACCTTCAGTTGGTTCAGGAAGAGATTTGATCTCCTTGACGTCAACCTGCGGAGGTAGGACGTGGATTGGTCGTGTGACGCCCAATCCACGAAGCTCACTTGCCATCGCGTCAGTGAGCGCGACGACATGGTCACACCGGTTCAGCGCTATACGTTCCAGGGCCTGAAGCACTCTCAATATTATACGCGCTCCGCTGAAGTTAAGTGCCTGCCCGAGGCCTGATTGGATGTCGTGAACAATCGCCAAGACCTGACCGTCGGCGCGTCGAAACATCGGCGCTATCATTACCGCAAAGATCGACGGGCATATGCAGACAACGGCCCCATACTGGCGCCTCGCGCGAAGCGCGGCCGACGCGGCAAAGCTGATTTCAGCGATTAGACGCCCCAGGAGATTGCGTGTGCGAGGAATGACGCTTGGCACCCGGCACACCTGAGCACCTTTGATTATCTCCATGTCCCTCTGTCCGGCTTCGTAGCCCGGATATACTTTCGAACCAGGGTAACTCGGCCGGGCAGTCAACACTTGCGGCCGCAGACCCAGCTCTGCTGCCCATGCGGCCAGATCAGTGATCGGCGGCGCGCTGCCTGTTGGCTCAGGGTAGAAATAGTTGCTGAGGATAAAGAGCTTATCTGCAAGGGAAGAAAGCGGATCCGATGGATCTATAGCGTGGGCAGGCTGCCTGGCATTATTCGACATGGTCAATTTCCCGCACCCAAGTAATCAAGCCCACAGCTCGCACATCTGCAGCGTTATCAGTATCGCATTGATCGAGGAGAGACGGCCTGGCAATTTCGGCCTTTAGGAGGTCAATGTTGGGCGCCCGGAAGACTTCCCATTCGGTGATGTTTGCCACCTCGTCGACGCCCCTGGGCACTGCACAGGTCTCGCCCGCGAACTCCACATCGTTAAGCAGGTGGCGCGCCTCGCGCTCGCTCGCCGGATCGTAGGCGCTGACGACTGCGCCCAGTGCCGGCTCGAAGATCAGGATCCCCCGCTCCCGCAGCCGCTCGGTCTTCCGCGCATAATTGTCGATGCAGGTCACTTCGTGACAGAAGTCGGCGAAGAGCGCCCCGCGTATCAAGCCCAAATCGCCCGTCACGATCATCACCATTTTGCATGAGCCGGTCTTAGGTCCTCTGGAGACGGCCCGCGGTGCGCAAGGCTCGGCAGGCTACGGCAATGTGATAGAACGAGCTCGCCGGGGCGGGCTCGGCGCGGAAGCCTCCGGTGGGCAGGTTCAGGTCGCGCCATGAGCCCGTCGCTGGGGTGTCGAGGTAGCGGGCGAGAGCCTGTGCGGCCCCTAGGGCGTCTTCGCCCAGTATCAGTGCGGCCTTCAGCCACTCGGTCTGGGGCCACAAGCGGGCGGCAGGGTCACGGACGGTGAAGTCGTGACTCAGAGCGTTGATCGCTACGCCACGAGCGGGGTCCACGCCGCGGAGGCCTGCGGCGTAGAGCCTGCGGGCCGCCGGTAGGGCGTGGGGCTCGCCCGTCATCTGCGACCAGCGGGCCAGCAGCCAGGCCCATTCGAACTGGTGGCCGGGCTCGATCAGGCGGCCGTCTTCGCCGGGCGCGGGCGCCCAGGCGGCGTCGAAGAACTCCCGCAAATAGCCGCCGTCGGCGTTGATGAAGCGGGTCAGCGCCAGCTCGATGATCTCGGCGGCCAGGGCCTGCCATTCCGGTTCGCCGCCGGCCTCGGCCCAGGCCATGGCGGCCTCCAGCAGGTGCATGTGGGCGTTGGCCTGGAAGGGATGGGCGCCCTCCTCCCGGAACCCGCCGGCCGGATGGCGCAGGACTTGGAGGGCCTCGAGTAGCCGGCGGCCTTCGCTGGCCAGGTCGACATGGCCAGGATCGGCAGCGTTCAGAGTCGCCATGGCCAGGAGCGCGAAGGCCTGATCATAGAGGGCCGCGGTCTCGTCCAGTGGTCCGCCGGCCTCCGACACCAGAGCGCGGAACAGGCCGTCGGGACGCCGGTAGCGGTCCAGGAAATAGGTCATGCCGTGCCAGGCGGCCTGCCGCCAGGGGCCCTGCCAGCCCACCAAGCCGGCGGAGGCGTAGACGAAGGCCTGCCGGGTCTGCACCCGGGAGCGCCGGGGCGCCTCTACGGGTGTGCCGTCTGGCATCAGCGCCTCATGGAAGCCGCCGCGCACATGATCGGCGCCCAGCGTCCACCAGAGCGGCAGGGCGCTGGTGCGCAGCCAGCGGTCGAACCAGACCTGCGCCCCCTCCACCGTATCGAAGGGCGCCGGCGCGGCCAGGGTCTCACGGCCCTGGGCCTTCAGCTGGTCGACGGCGGTCTTGACCTGCTGGCAGGCCGACAGGTTGCAGACCAGCACCTGACCCTGGTCGACCACCACGGCCAGGTCCTTGACCCCGATCAGCGTCACCTGCGTTCCGCCCGGCGCCCGGACGAGGCAATCCTGCGCCGAGAGCGCCAGGGCCTCACCCCGGATGGCGTTGCCGGCCTCATCCCGGGGGCTGGCTGCCCAGACAGCGTCCCAGGCGCCCAGGTCCGACCAGGCGAAGCCCACTGGCAACACCGCGGCGGCCTTGGTCTTTTCCATGACCGCATAGTCGATGGAGATTTTCGGGGCTGTGACAAAGGCTTCGCCTAGCAGCTGGCTCTCGCCTGCGGCGCCGTACGCCGAGGCCACGGCCTTGCGAGCCGCGGCGCTGATGGCCGGTTCAAAGGCGTCCAGCTCGGCCAGGAGCAGGCCGGCCGGCGTCACGAAGTTGCCGCTGTTCCACAAATAGCCAGAGGTGATGTAGCCCCGCGCCGCCTCGGCGTCGGGCTTCTCCACAAAGGCCTCCACCGACCAGACCGGCCCGGACGGCGCGCCTGGCGAAATGTAGCCGTAGGCCGCGGACGGGGCGTCGGGCCGCACGCCCAGGGTGACGATCAGGCCCTGACGCGCGCCCTCGACGGCAGACAGCACCGCGGCGCGGAAGGCGGCGTTATCGGGGATGTGATGGTCGGCTGAGACGACCACGGCCACGCCGTCGGGATCGCGGGCGTCGATCCAGGCGCAGGCCGCGGCCATGGCGGCCGCGGAATCCCGCGCCTCGGGCTCCAGCAGCACGGCGGCCGTCGTGCCGATTTCGGACAGCTGGGCCTCGATCAGGGCGCGGTGGGCGATGCCTGCCACCACCACCACCTCGGCTGCGCCCGGCAGGCCCGCCACCCGCAGCACCGTCTCCTGGAACATGGAACGGGCGCCCACCAGCGGCAGGAACTGCTTGGGATGGGCCGGACGCGAGGCCGGCCACAGGCGCGCGCCCGATCCGCCGCACATGATTACCGGATAGATGGCCAAGCGAAACTGTCCCCCAAACGTTGGCTAGCCTGGCCGAAGCCGGCTGCGCCCTCAGCGCATTCCGGCGCCGGCTCTCGGTTAGCGTGCAAGTCCTGCGCCGGCCAAGCGGAAAGCCCCTCATTCTGCGCGGCTGGGCCTTATCGACGAAATTTGTTGCGGCTGCATAACGCTCGGCGGGTTGATCGCCCCCCTTCCGGACGGGCCTCAGCCATAGAACTCCCGATACCAGCGCACAAAGCGTGGCAGGCCTTCCGACAGGCTGACCCGCGGCTGGTAGCCGGTCAGAGTTTGCAGGCGTGAGATATCGGCATAGGTCTGGGTGACGTCGCCGGGCTGCATGGGACGGAACACCTTGGTTGCCTGCCGTCCCAGGGCGTCCTCAAGCACCGAGATCATCTCCATCAGACCCACCGGCGCGCTGTCGCCGATGTTCAGGATGCGGTTGCCGCCGCGTTCCGGCGGACGGTCGAGAGCACCGACCACCCCGTCGACGATGTCGTCGATATAGGTGAAGTCCCGGGCCATCTGTCCCTGACCGAACACCTCGATGGGTTCGCCAGCAAGGATCTTCTGGGTGAAGCTGAAATAGGCCATGTCCGGCCGCCCCCATGGCCCGTAGACCGTGAAGAACCGCAGACCGGTCTGCGGGAAGCCATAGAGCTTGGCGTAGGCGAAGCTCATCAGCTCACAGGCCCGCTTGGTGGCGGCATAGAGGGAGACGGGCTCGGCGGCCGCGTCATCCTCGCAGAACCCTGCCCCGCCCTGCGGTCGGTCCCCATAGACCGAACTGGAAGACGCATAGACCAGATGCTGAAAGCCCGGCTGGCGTCGGCAGGCCTCCATCACCGACAGATGACCGGCGAGGTTCGACCGCTCATAGGCGAAGGGGTTCTCGATCGAATAGCGAACGCCGGCCTGGGCGGCCAGATGCACCACACGCACCGCGCCGCTCTCGCGGACCAAGCCCTCGAAGGCTTCGGCCTCGGCGATATCCAGCCGCACCATGCGAAAATCGGGGTTGGCCTCCAGCCGGGCGGCGCGGGCCGCCTTCAGCGCCGTATCATAATAGGCGTTGAAGTCGTCGGCCCCGATGACGCGCTCCCCCCGCGCCAACAGACGCTCAGCTAAATGCATGCCGATGAAGCCGGCCGCGCCGGTGACGATCACGGGGGGGCTCATGGCTGGGCCAGGGTCTCCGCATCAGTCTCCCGCGACCCCATGCCGACGGAAGGGTCGCAGGGTTCGCATGAAACGCCGCGGCGGTGAAGCTTCACCACGGCCTGACTCGCATTGTTGCAGGACCGACAGGGCCGATCAGTCGCCCTTGTGCTCGGGTTTGTCCTTGCGCGAGGTGGACGCCATCTGTTCCAACTCAGTCTTGCTCATGGAGTCGACCATCGATTTCGAGGCGCCTTTGAGTTCGCTCTTGGGCGTATCGCCGCGCTTGGCCGACAGGGCGGCGCCGGCGGCCTTCTGCTGGGCTGCGGACTTGGCGGGCATGGGGATCTCCTTTGCCGAAGCTGACACCACGCCAACCGGTCGGACCCCGGCTGAGTTCCCGTTTCAAAGGTCTTGCGCCTCTTGGCGCTGATACTGGTGCGGACGGCGGGGCTCGAACCCGCACTCCCTTTCGGGAAGCAGATTTTCATACCACTTCGGCTTTCGCCGCCGCTCACCATGGTGAGCGTTCGTGGTCTGGACTATCCCTTCGCCCTAGCCCGCAAGGAGCCTTAGGCGCCGCCCGTCTAGTCTCTACACCTTCCCTCGAGGGTTTCCCCGGAGGGCTTGGCTCGGGATTAGCCTGGGGTCGCCCCGTTAGCCTTCCCCGAGTTTGAGCGGTTCTACGCCGCGGGTTTCCCCGCGGGCACTCCAATGGTCAAAGTCTGCTGCGTCTACCGTTTCGCCACGTCCGCATAGGCAGGGTCGTGCCACAGGCGCGCCCTGCGCGCGAGGGCCAATATGGCTGCAACCGCCTACGAAAGGCGGCCTTAACCTGCGGTCTCTAGCCTTGGCTTCTCCCCTTCGCCGCTCATCGCGGCCTGGCCGCAGCGCGGGCAAGAGACCTTGGAACGACGCCGAACCCCCCGCACGCCGATCCGGCACGCGCCCCGGCGCGAGGACCGCATCAGACTCCTGGGCGCCGAGCTGGACCTCGTGCGGCCAGAAGAGGTCATGGCCGAGCTCGATCAACAGGTGGCCGCCAGCCGCCCCTATCTCGTGGCCAACCACAATCTGCACAGCCTCTATCTGCTGCCGCGTCATCCGGAACTGGCGGCCTTCTATGCCGGGGCCGATCTGATCGAGATCGACTCCACGCCGCTGATCGCCTTCGCGCGGCTCCTGGGCCTGCCAGCGCGACCGTTCCATCGCTGCACCTATCTGGACTGGCGCGATCACTTCTGGAGCCTGGCCGACCGGCGCGGCTGGCGGGTCTTCTATCTGGGCGGCGCGCCCGGCGTGGCGCAGACCGCCGCCAGCCGGATCTCCCGCCTCTATCCGGGCGCCGCCATCAGCGTGGCCGACGGCTATTTCGACGCCGCACCGACCTCGAGCGACAATCAGGCGATCCTGAAAGAGATCGCCGAGTTCCGGCCGCACATCCTGCTGGTGGGGATGGGCATGCCGCGGCAAGAGCAATGGATCCTCGCCAACCGCGCAGCCCTCCCATCCTGCGCTGTCCTGCCAGTGGGCGCGGCCTTCGACTATGAGGCCGATGCGCAGGCCGCCGCCCCGCGCTGGATGGGGCGTGCGGGGTTGGAATGGCTGTTTCGCCTTACGGCGGATCCTAAACGACTTTGGCGTCGGTATTGTATCGAGCCTTGGTTCCTGGCGCCCGCGGCGCTGAGGGACATCTCGCAGGCGCGCTCAGAAGGCAGACTTTTCAGACGAACGTTGGACAGACTAGGCCGCGGCGACCGCGCCCACCCGGTCGGCGAGCCGGCCCCAATTAAGGGTCGACTGAATTTGGCTGAAGACAGCGCTCAACCACCCTCTGCGGCGGAGTTCGAGAAAGCTCTCGTCGCTGAGCGCTCGCAACCGCGCCTCGTCAATCGTCAGGAAGCCTGACAGGGACATCTTGGCCCCATCGGGCATGGCGATCATCGCCGTGCGACCGTCCAACAGGTCGAGCGCCTTCAGGCCCTCCACAAAGGGGATAGTCGCCCGCTCAGCAGCCTGGGCGGAGCGACAGAACTGCATGGCCGACTGCAGGAGCTCGGCAGGTTGCCCCTCGGCGAAGAGCGGCGCGCCGCCGCTTGGAATCAGCACATCGCCCGCTTCCTCGATGCAGAGCGTAACGAGATCATCCTCCTGTCGGAGGATGAAGGGATAGCGCCGGACATAGATCGGGACATAGGCTCCCTCCCGCCAGGCGCCATCGCTTCCCACGAAGAGGTTCTCGTCCTCGCGAAGTCCCAGGATCGCAACCGGCCGGCTTGCCTCGCCGGCGGCGAACGCGATGGGATACCATTGAGCCGCCAGCGGCATTTCCGCCAAGGTCAGCGGGACCGCATTTGTGGACTTGGCGAAGCTGAAATCGAGGGGCGCACGAAGCTGCAGCGCCCCATGGCGCTCCAGGCTGATCATGACCGGATTGTCGTAGAACAGCGGCTTCATGGATGGTGGCTCCCTCCCCCAAGGAAACGATACTGAACCTGAACCAGGACGAGCCTCTCCGTCGCATCCTGACGCGAAGCCGTCTATGTGCGAAGCCTCCGCGCCGCACCCTAATCTGGAAGCTTAACCATGGCTGAGACGCCCCTGCCACTGCCCTTGGATATCGACCAGGTCAAAGGCTTCCTCGACCCCCTTGAAGGCGCAGCCCTGCAACGGGCGGCGATGGAGGGCGCAAGTCTTGGAGGCTGCCTGGAGATTGGGGCCTATTGTGGCAAGTCGGCGATCTATATCGGCGCCGCCCTGAAGAGCCTCGGCGCGGTCCTGTTCACGGTCGATCATCACCGGGGCTCGGAAGAGAACCAACCTGGTTGGGAGTACCACGACGCTGACCTCTGGGACACGGTCGCCGGCGCCATGGACACCCTGCCTCACCTGCGCCGCAACCTGCGGGCGGCAGGACTCGAGGAGACGGTGATCCCCGTCGTGGGACGTTCAGCCGCGGTGGCCGCCCATTGGGGTGGGCGTCTGGGCTTCTTGTTCATCGACGGCGGCCACACCCTGGAGGCGGCCCTGGCCGACTATCGCGGATGGACGCCGCATTTGGCGCCTGGCGGCCTGCTAGCCATCCACGACGTCTTTCCAGATCCCGCCGACGGCGGCCGCCCGCCCTTCGAGATTTACCAGCGGGCGCTCGCCTCAGACCTGTTTGCTGAAGTGGAGTCGATCAAGAGCCTGCGCGTTCTGCGCCGCCTGTGATCACACGGTTTGACGCCGGCCCCAGCCCAGTCGGGCCCTTGCCCCTAGCCTAATCGGAACATGTCGACGCAGGGCCCGCTCCTGATCGAATTCCCGTCAGAGGGCGCTGATCGACCTATGTTTGACGCCTTGCTGGAGAAGCCAGGGCGATTGGTCACAGACGAGGTGTTAAGGCAGGCCATGCTTCAGCTTGCGGCGCGAGTCGCGCTCATCATGTTCCTGGTCTGGGCGGTCTCGATCATCTTCGAACCGAACCACGATGCTGCGCGCCTTGAGGTCGCATCCGACACCCTCGAGCACGGTCTCATCGCGCTCGGTCTCGTCATGTTGGCCAGCGCGGCTCTGCCGAGGATGCACCTCTTGGTCATAGGCATGAGCGTTCTCGGCCTTGGGGTCGGCCTTGAATTGCTTCAGTACGCCCAGCTCGCGCCAGGCCGCCTCGAGGTCCGAGATATCATGGCCAATCTCACCGGCGTCGCTCTGGGCATACTTGCGGTGGGTATTGGCGAGGTGCGCTCAGATGAGGGCCACGACCCACAGGGCGCGGACGGATTGAACTGAGGGCCTCGGACAAATAGCGCGCCCTGTCGTCCTCAGCCGTGCTTCACCAGAACCTGAGAAGCCGGTGTCAGATCATAGACAGCGTCATGGGCGAGGATGGCCGCGGCCTGGGTCCAGGTCGGTCGCTCCTCGGGCCAGATGATCGCCTCCTGGAACTGCCAGCCCATCCAATAGACGCCATCGGCGTCCCGGTGGGCGTCCTGCCAGGTCAGCACCTCGGCGGCCTCGCCCGGACGTCCCAAGGCGACCAGAGCCATCACCAGCTCGCAGGTCTCGGCCACGGTGGCCCAGGGCTGTTCAGCCACGCAGCGGCAGCCGACGCCGGGCTCCACAAACCGTGACCAGCCGCCGTCCAGGCGCTCAAGGGCGGCCGCGCCGGTGAGCGCGCCGCCAAGCATCGGATAGTACCAGTCCATGGCGAAGCCCGAGCGGTCTGTCGTGCGGTCGAAGCGCTCAGGCCGCGTGCGCAGGGCCTGACCCAGCCGCGCCTTGCCCTCGGCCCAGCGGGGTTGCGGTTCGCCCATCAACTCGGCCAGCTGAAGCGCGCATTCCAAGCTCTTGTGGATCGAGCCGCAGCCGGCGCGCACCGCGTCATCGGCGCTGGTCAGATGGGCCTCGGCCGACCAGGAGATGTCGCCGGCCTCATGCTGCAGCGACAGGACGAAATCGATCGCGTCCCGCACCATGGGCCAGTAGGGCCGCACGAGCGCAGCGTCCCCGGTGAGCACATAGCTGTGCCAGACCACCACGGCGCAATAGGCGGCGAAGTTGGTGTCGCGGAAGGCCGGCGGACGCACCCTAGCCATGTGAAGCCGGTCGGCCATGGGCAGCATGTTGCCATACTCGCCAAGCCAGGCGCCGTCGGCGCCCTGACGGGCCGCCAGGCAGTCTAGCCCGCTACGCGCGGCGTCCCATTCGCCGGCGACGGCCAGCGCCATGACGCACTCCCCGTGGTTCCAGGGGTCCCAGGGGCCGGCCTCGAACCAGGGGATCGCCCCGTCGCGCCCTTGCGCCTGCAGCATGCAGAGCACGGCGCCGGTGAGCGGATTCCGGCGACGGGGCGGGGCCTTGCGCGTTGCGCGCGGCGCGCTCATGAGGGGCCCGACGCCTTAGGCGCGCTTTTGCGGAAATAGAAGGCCACGCTCTTGCCCATCAGCGGGGCGGCGACCGCCTCAAGCCCGCGGGTCAGGGCCGGCTTCTCCATCAGGTCCCACACCAGGAACCGGTGATAGGCCTTGATCAGGGGATGATCGTCTTGGCGGCTCCAGAAGGCGCACTTCAGCCACCAGTAGGGGCTGTGAAGGCCGTGCGCATAGTGCTGACCCAGGAACCGGTAGCCCAGGCGCTCGATCTCCCGGCGCAGGGTGTCCTCCTGGAAGATCCGGACATGGCCGCCAGGCTGGTCGGCATAACCGCCCTCGCCCGGCGCCAGCTTCCAGCACAGGGTTTCGGGCCAGGCCCGCGGGACGGTCGGGGCGAAGACGCCGCCAGACTTGAGCACCCGACGGATCTCGGCCAGCGCCGCGGGATAGTCGTCCAGATGCTCCAGGACTTCCGAACAGATCACCGCATCGAAGGTCCCGTCGGCAAAGGGCAGCCGGTAAGCGTCCCCCTTCAGAAAGGCGCAGGCGCCCGGGTGCTCCGGCGGCGGCAGCTCAAAGACGCCGGCCATGGCCTTGCGCAAGGAGGGCTCGTCCATATCCAGGCCGACGACATTCACGCCATCTTCCAGGTGGACTCCGTGGCAATGGCGGCCCTCGCCGCAGCCCAGATCCAGCACCCAGTCGCCGGGGCGCAGGCCCAGGCGGTTCGTCTCAACAGTCAGCACGCCGCGATCACCGCATCTTCAAGGACCGCCTCATAGGCGGCGCCGGCTCGGTCCCAGGAGAATACCTCCCGCGCCCGTCGTCGGCTGGCCTCGCTCAGCGAGAGACGCTTGGCGGGATCGTCCAGCAATTGCGCGATGGCGGTGGCCAGGGCGTCGGGATCGCCCCGCCTCACCACGACGCCCGCCTCGCCAACCACCTCAGGCAGGGAGCCGCCGTCGGTGACGATCACCGGCGAGGCGCAGCTCATGGCCTCGGCCGCCGGCAGGCCGAAGCCCTCATAGAGCGACGGGGTCACGCAGATGGTGGCCCGGGCGTACTGCTCGGCCATCTCCTCGCCGCTCAGATCGCTGATGAAGCTGATGCGCTCAGCCAGGCCTAGACTGTTGATCAGCTTGCCGGTGGGCCCGTCGGGTTTGAGCTTGCCGATCACCACCAGCTCCAGGTCCGGATAGGCGGGCAGCAGGTCCGCATAGGCCTGGATCAGAATCCCGAGCCCCTTCAGCGGCACGTCGGCGCTGGCGGTGGTCAGGATGCGACGGTCGCGCCGGCGCAGATCCGGCTGAGGCCGGAACACCGTCTGATCGACGCCCAGGGGGATGGCGGTCATCCGCTCCGGCAGGACCTTGAGATAGCTCGCCACATCAGCACCGGCGCTCTTTGAGACCACGATGACTCGGTCCAGGCGGGGCGCCACATGCTCCTGCATGGACAGAAAGCTGTACCAGCGGCGGATCAGCCAGCGGACCTTGGCCTCCGGCTCGGCCTCCAGGGCCAGCTCCAGGTCGCGGCGGATCGGGTGATGGATGACGCCCACGACCGGCAGGCCAGAGCGCTTGATGTCCAGCAGGCCATAACCCAGGGACTGGTTGTCGATGACCACATCGTAGTCGGCCGCGTGAGCCCGCAGGTAGCGCGCCGCCCGGCGACCGAAGGTGTAGGGCTCCATGAACTTGCCCGACAGGTGGCCGAAATACTCCGCCAGGTCCGTCCAGCTCAGCAGGTGGCGCAGGCGCAGGGCCAAATGACCATTATGCGGCTGGGCGTAGAGATCCATCGACGGGATCTTCACCAGGCCGACCCCTGGGGCTAGATCGGGATAGGGCGGGCCTGACAGCACATCGACCTTATGGCCGCGGGCGGCCAGGGCGCGGGTGGCCTGGGCGAGATAGACCCCCTGTCCGCCAACCCTAGGATCTGACCGGTAGGAGAGGAAGGCGATCCGCAGGGGGCCACCAGCGCGGCGGCGGCCGGGATGTTCGGCGCGGTCGGGGTCTTTAACCAAAGGTGTCTCGAGCATGGCCTCGGGGTCTACAGCTTGTACGGGCGGGAGCCTAGGCGAACCTCGCCTTTCCCATCGTCCGGGCGCAATGCGCCTTGCGGCGAGGCGCCGCTCAAGACCGGATAACGCTCTACGGCCCCTGTTGCAGGCGTGTGTCAGAATGTATCGCCGGCGGGGCGCAACTCTACCTTGGATCGCAGCCTGCGCGTAGGTGTTGAATCAAAAAAGTTCCCGTTTTAGGCGAATCTTGCCCCCCGCCCCCTTGCTTGACCGTGCGTGAAATGTCCATGTCTCCCGCGCCCAGGAGGCCGGTCGGAGCCGCCGCGTTCTGGACGGCCAAGGAGAGTTAATGGACCGGTAACCGTCCGAATTAGGTGCCCCCGCGCCCAAATTGCGCACCAAGTTGATTGCCAATTTGCCGCACTTGACCACCATTCAACCGAATTCGTGAGGTTGCTATGGTACTCGGGACGACAGAAAACTGGTCAAGACAGCGATCATCAACCCATAGGTCGGGGGCATTCACTTCGTTGATGTATCGCTTCCACATAGCCGCGAGCACTCTATTCAAACTGACTTCATCTTGGCGCGCCAGGTGCGGCAATGACTCTGAAGCTCTATACATCTATACCGCTTTTCTTCTGGCTTCTGCGGCCGAGGCCGTGAAATCAGTCAGCATGGATGAAGACGACAGCGGCGCAGCGATCACCGCCACCTTGTCGGCCTTCAGTATCAGCTCAATGACGGGCATCCCCCGCGAGACCGTCCGCCGCAAGCTCCGCATCCTGGTGGAGCGCGGCCTGATCACCCCCGGACCCGGCTCGGCCTTCAGCCTTACACTCGCCCGTGAGGAGATTAGCGACTTCGTTCGTCGGGCCCAGCCCCTGGAAACGCCTTACGATTGGGAGGCCCTGCAGTGACACCGCTCCCCCCTTCCGGCGCCGAAATTATCCATCTGACGTTGCGGCAGGGCTTGGACGCCCTGGATCACCCGGCGCCTGCCGCCCCCCACTTTTTCGGCTCGGGCGTGCTCAGTGACGACGGCGAACGCAGGGTGGTGGAGTACTGCCTGCTCGACACCTTCGCGACCATCGCCCTGAAGTTCCGGGCCGAGTGGACCCTGGGCTGGACGGGAACCCGCAGCCGCTGGCAGCCGGGGTCTGAGGCCCTGGCCGGTCTTCTCATGCTGCGCCTGGCCATCACCCGACAGACCGTGGTGATCGCAAGCCGCGCGGCTGACGAGTCCCGCCTACCCGTGGGCGCTCTTGAAGAGGCGCGGCGCGTGGTGGAAGGCCAGGAGTTCTATGGCGCCGGGCAAATCCGCCGCCATGCGCCCGGAGCCTGCGCCCGGATGGCCATGGTCCATGCTGAGGCGCTTGAGACCGAGTTCACCGCCTTCCTGGTCGCCGCCCGACTGCACGAACTCTGGACCATCCGGGAAGAAGCCCTGCGGGCGCCCCCGGAACAGGACATGTGCGCCGAGATCGTCGCCTTTCCCCTGGAGGAGAGCCGCAGCTTCGATCCCCGCCCCCGCGAGGTCGATCCGCGTCGCAGCCCCCTCTTCGCCCGTCTGTTCGACCCGTTCGGTCGCGGGGACGCCCAAGCGCCCGAGGGCCGCCCCCAATGAGCCAGCCTGGAGACATCCTGCGGGCCGTGGTCGGCCCCCTCGGCTATCCGATCACCCGCGACACCCTGCCCTCGCCCGACACGGTGCGCTGGAACGCCCGTCGCAAGGCCGAGCTGTTGCTGGCCATCCGGGCCGAGCTGATTTCCCTGCGCGAAGCCGTCAGCCTCTATCAGCTCTCGGCCGAAGAGATCGCCGGCTGGCTCGCCCTGTTCGAAAGACACGGTCTGGATGGCCTGAAGACCACGCGGGCCCAGACCTATCGCCAAGGCCGGGCGCGACCGCGTCTCCCCCCGACGCAGGGCCACGCCCAGCCCGTGGAGATCTCCGCCCGCTAGAGCCCTGGCGTCGCGCGCAAGGCTTCTCTCGCTCTCGGCGTCCCCTTAGGCGGGGGTCTCCACGACCTGGACCTGCGTAATGCCGGCCTCGGCCAGGACCGTGATCAGCTCGGTCAGGGTCGCCTCGACCTCGACCGGGTCGCGTCCCCGAATGACCAGGTTCGAACCGAACCCGTCCGCGCCATAGAAGGGATAGCTGCCGAGGGACAGGGCTGGGTGGGCCTTGGCCAGGGCCTCCAGCGGGGCGGCGATCGCCCCCTCGCCTGAGCCATCGACCTTCAGAGTGCGCGAAACTACGACGGCGCCGCCCTTCAGCCGGGGCCCCACATCCTGCAGCATGCCGCGCATGATCTGCGGCACGCCGGCCAGGACGAAGACATTGCCGATCTTGAAGCCCGGCGGCCCCTGAACGGGGTTGTTCACCAGCTCGCCGCCCACCGGCACCCGGGCCATGCGGCGGCGCGCTGCATTGATCTCGCCGCCCCAGCGGGCGGTCATCATGGCCAGGATGTCGGGGTGCTCATAGAGCTCGACGCCGAAGGCTGCAGCCACCGCATCGGCGGTGATGTCGTCGTGGGTGGGGCCGATGCCGCCGGTGGTGATCACATAGTCATAACGGCTGCGCAGGGCGTCCAGGGCCGCGATGATCTCCCCCTGCACATCGGAGACCGTGCGGGCCTCGGCTAGCTCCACCCCATGGGCGCCGAGATATTTGGCGATGTCGCCGAGATTGGTGTCCCGGGTGCGGCCCGACAGGATTTCATCGCCGATGATCAGCACTGCGGCAGTCACCCGGCCTTGGGTGAACGGATCAGGGGCGGCGTCGGACGCGGTTGTCATGTTCATCTCACCTTTGGCTGCGGGATGAGTACCCGAGCATCGACGGCGCGCAAGGGGCGCGCGCCCACCGACAGGGGCTTGCCCAATCCAATGTGACGTTTGCGCGGACCTGAAGCGCTGAGGCCCAGCCAACATGCGGCTATCCGTAGGGTTACGGATCTGCCCGCGCGAATGACGCCGGCAGACTGTCGATCATGGAGGACCCCATGATCAAACCTCTCCCAGCGCCGAGCCTATCCTCGATCGAAGCGCGGCGCCGCAACCTAAGAACGCCAAGACGCGCGCCTCTGACGGCCCGACGCCTGACCGCGCTTGCTCTCCTGGCCAGCCTAGCCGCGGCCGGCCCCGCCCTGGCGCAGAGCTCAGGCGTGGGCGGTCAGATCGGCGGCTTCATCCAGAACATTGTCGACCTCCTCAACAGCAGCGTCATTCGGGGGCTTGCGACCATCGCCGTGATCCTCACCGGAATTGTCTGGATGTTTGGGCACATCGACATGCGGCGCGCAGGAACCGTCGTCGTCGGCATCATCGTCATCTTCAGCGCCGCCGCCATCGTCGACCTCATTGTCGGAGCCGGCTGACCATGCGTCCGCCTGCCCGTCTGAAGGAGGAGCCGCTCTTCCTGGCCTGCACGCGGCCAGCCATGGTCGCTGGCGCGCCGATGGAGGCGATCGGCCTCAACCTGGTCGTGACCGGGGCGGTCTTTCTCATGGCCCATTCGCCGGCCTGGCTGCTCTTGGCCCCGGCTCTGCATGCTCTCGCCCGGGAGATCTGCCGCCACGATCCCTTCGCCTTTCGTCTGCTTTGGTTGTCCTTAGAGAGCCAAGCCAGGCTATCGGAGCACGCCGGCTGGGGTGGTCCAAGCATAAACCCGGCTCCTATTGAGGTGCGCCGTAGCCTGGCGCAGGCCCTCCGTGGCTAGCGGCAGAGCCCTTCTGCGTCCCCGTCTCAGCAGGACCGGCGCGGCTCCTCAGCGCAGCCTGGCCAGCGCCTTGCCCTATGTGCGGCACGTCAGCGATGAGGTCCTTGCCCTGGAGAACCAGGCCCTGATGATTTGCCTTCAGTTGGCTGGGGCAAGCTTTGAGACCGCTGACCTTGAGGACCTGAACGACGAGGTCGGCCAACTCAACAATGTCTGGCGCAACCTCGCCGATGAACGGCTCGGTCTTTGGCATCACATTATTCGCCGGCCTTACACACCGCCACAGCCGCTGCCCGTGGAGAGCGCGTTCGCGCAAGGCTTGGACGCCGGCTACCGCGCCCGCCTCGGGCTTGAGAGGATGTTCCTGAACGAGCTCTACCTGACCTTGATCTGGAGGCCTCCCCCGGAAACGCGCCTCAACCTCTCCCCGAAACGAGATGAGGGCTCCGACTTCGGCCGGCGACAGGAGGAGGCGCTGTCACATCTGGAGCGCGCCGCCCAGGACCTGTCACAGCTCCTAACGCGCTATGGCCCGCGTACCTTAAGCCTCTACGAAGCTGACGGCCTGGTCTGGTCGGAGCCGCTGGAATTCATCAGCCTCCTGCTGACGGGGGAGCCGGGCCGAATTCCCCTCATCCGCGGCCGCGCCAGCAGCGCCATCGCCGGGGCCCGGCTCATCTTCGGGCGCGAGGCCTTGGAGGTCCGACAGGCCTCAGACGCAACCTTCGCTGGCCTCTTCAGCATCAAGGAGTATCCCGCGCGGACCAGGCCCGGACTCTGGGACGGCTTGTTGCAAGCCCCCTATCCGCTGGTCATCAGCCACAGCTTCAATTTTCTGTCCAAGGCCAGCGCCATAGGCCTGATGGAGCGCAAACAGAGACAGCTTCGCTCGGCCCGCGACCGAGCCAACTCCCAGGTGGAGGCCTTGGGTGAAGCGCTGGATGATCTGGTCTCCAACCGCTTCGTCATGGGCGAGCATCACGCCTCGGTCCTCGTCCGGAGCTCAGCTTCCGCCGCCCTCGCCCAGAACATGGCTGACATGCGCGCCCGGCTTGCCGACACAGGCATGGTCGCGGTCCGCGAAGATCTTGGTCTGCAGCCAGCCTTCTGGGCGCAATTCCCCGGGCAGTTCCGGTGGCGCCCCCGGCCCGCGCCGATCACATCGCGCAATTTCGCAGCCTTTGCGCCCTTCCACACCTACCCCACAGGCCAAGGCCACAACCTGCACTGGGGCGACCCGGTCACCACCTTCCGCAGCTCAGCTGGCTCTCCGTTTGAGTTCAGCTTCCATGTGGCCGATGTGGGCCACACCTTCATCTGCGGCCCCACAGGCTCTGGCAAAACAGTCGTCCAGAATTTCTTGCTCGCCCAGCTGGAGCGCCTGGGGCCCCGGCAGATCCTGATCGACAAGGACCGCGGCGGCGAGCTGTTCATTCGGGCCCGCGGCGGCGCCTATCTCGACTTTGCGCCAGACCGCCCCAGCGGCCTGGCCCCTCTCAAGACGCTGCCGCTCACGCCTGCCAATCGCGCCTTCTTAGGCCGCCTAGTTGCTGAGCTTGCGGGGGGCGAGCCATCCCTGACCCCCCGCATCCAACGGGAGATCGACACCGCCATCGCAGGATTGGAGCCGCTCGCCCCGCGAGCGCGCTCCTTTGAGGCCCTGCGCAGCCTGATGAGCCAAGGCCAGGTCGACGGCATCAGCCAAAGGCTCGTCCCATGGTGCGCTGGCCAACGCCTGGGCTGGGTCCTGGACGGGGATGGGGAGACCGACCTCTTACAGGCCGACCTGATGGGCTTCGACATCACCCGGGTTCTCGATGAGCCGCAGGTGCGAACCCCGCTCCTGATGTGTCTGCTGCACCAGATCAACAGCTCGGTGGACGGCCGCCGCCTGGTGATCGACATCGATGAGTTCTGGAAGGCCTTAGGCGACGAGGCCTTTCGCGGCCTCGCCCAAGACGGGTTGAAGACCTACCGCAAGCAGAACGCCTTTCTGATCCTGGCCACCCAATCTCCGGCTGACGTCCTGAGATCACCGATCGCCCACACCTTGCTGGAGCAGTGCCCCAACAAGATCTACCTGCCCAATCCGCTGGCGAGCGCGGCGGACTATGTCGACGGGTTTGGTCTGACGGAGAAGGAGTTCCGCCTGGTGCGCGAGGAGATGGCGCCTGGCGGCCGCCAGTTCCTGATCAAGCAGGGGCGAGACTCCATCGTCGCCAGCCTCCGCCTCGATGGCATGGACGACGAGATCGCCGTCCTCTCGGGACGGGCTGAGACAGTCGCCCTGGCTGAGCGGCTCCGGGCTGAGCTCGGCGAGGCGCCGGAAGACTGGCTGCCAGAATTCCACAGGCAAAGGAGGAGCCTTCCATGAGGAAGCTTCGGCTCAGCGCAGGCGCCCTGGTGATCGCAGGTCTTGGCGCCGCCACCGCGCCGGCCGCCATGATCGTCCACGATCCCACCAGCTATGTTCAGCTGGTGCAGCAGGCCCAGACGGCGCTGGATCAGTTGGAGAGCCTTCGAACCCAGGTCGAGCAAGGCCGTCGGCTGGTCGAGACCTTAGATGAAGCCTCCGGTATCGACGACATCGCAGCCCTCCTCGAGGCGGGGCCGTGGCGCTCGGCCCTGCCAGACGCGGCGATCTTCGACCCAAGTGAAGCGGCCCTTGACGATCTAGGCGCGCTCACCGCCCGGGCCCGGCAACTGCGCGATGAGCAGCGGCTGTTTGAGGCCGATCCAAAGAGCGATCACGACCAGCGTCTTGAGGCGGCCGGCGCCCGGGCCGCCCGCGACATGGCCTTGGCCGAAAGCCTCAGTGCAGCCTTGGCGCAGCGGAACGCCGCCCTGGCTTCCATGGATGAGGTGCTCGCCTCGGCGCCAAGCGCGCGGGCCGTCCTGGACCTTCAGGCTCAGACCGCCCTGGAGCAGACCAGGCTCGCCAATGAGCAGCTGCAGCTCCAGGCGCTGCAGCTGGCCCAGGCGGCCGAAGCCCGGGCGATCGCCCAGGCGCAGGACGAACGAACGGCGGTTGCCCGTCGCCAACGCATGGCGGCCTATGCGGCGACCTTCCAGCGATGACGCCGATCATGCACGAACACGGTGTCGGCGATGGATGAGCCCTTTGAGGTCTTTGGCCCTGCCTACCTCTTCGTCGAAGAGCGACTGGAGCTCTTCCTGAGCGACCGCATGGGGGTCATGACGGCCGAGCTCGCGCCGGCGGTGCGTTCAGCGCTGGTGCTCTATGTCACCCTCTATGGGATCGCCATCGTGCGCGGCGCGATCACCGAACCCGTGCTCGACTTTGCCGTGCGCAGCCTCAAGCTCGCCATCGTCTCGCTCCTGTCGACGACCGTCGCCTATCAGACCTATGTCACCGACCCGCTGTTTCGCGGCCTGCCCAACGCTCTGGCGGCAGCAGTCGGCGGCGGCGGGGCGGCCGATATCGGCGGCGCCTTCGACCAGTTCTACGCCCGGGCGGCCTTCCTGGCCGACAACGTCGCTCAGGAGGCCAGCTGGACCCATTTTGGGCCCTGGATCTTGTCGGCGGTGATCTATGTCGCCGCTGCGCTGACCGCATCGCTCGGCTTTGGCGTCACCTTATTGGCCAAGCTTGCGCTCGCCCTCCTGATCGCGCTCGGCCCCATCTTCATCGCTTGTGCGCTCTTCAACGTCACTCGCCGCTTCTTCTTCGGGTGGCTCGCCCAGGCGATCAACTACCTTGTCCTGTTCGCGCTCATCCTGGCGGTCCTGCAGCTGGTGCTGGCCTTGGTGGCCGGCCAGTGGAGCCGCATCGAAGGGGGCGATCCCGTGGCCGGCGGCCTCGTCTTCGTCGCCCTTTGCCTTCTGGCGATGATCTTCTTCCTGCAGACGCCGACCATCGCCTCGGGGATCGCCGGAGGGGCGAGCGCTGGCCTGGCGGACTTCGCCAACGCCGCAGCCACGTCCCGCAACTACCTGCTCACCCCACGCGGAGGTCGCCGATGAACGGCTGGCTCGGTCTGAAGATCATCGCGCTTGCCTGCGCGGCGCCCGCCCTGCTGGCTGGATGCGCAGCCGTCGGCGCACAGGACGCCTGCGGCGGCGGCGGCCGCCGCCCCGTCAATCTGCAGGGCTCGGTCATCGATGTCGGCGTCAAGGCGCCGCCTCAGGCGAGACCGGCGCCTGAGGACAGGGGACCGAAACCGGCGGGGCAAGATGTCCCATGACCCGCGTCCAATCTTCAGATCTGGAGACCTATTTCGCCGAAGCCGCGAGCTGGAGCGCCGACCAGATCCAGGCTGCTGAGCGATCTCGCAGGCTTGCCTGGCTAATTGCGGCGGCCTCGGCGGCTGTGGCGGGTCTTGCGGTAAGCGCTGTCTTCGCCCTGGCGCCGCTCAAAACGGTCGAGCCCTTCGTGGTTCGCGTCGATCGCACCACAGGGGCAGTCGATGTCATGACGGCGCTCACCTCAGAACGGCCCCTGACCTACGACGAAGTCGTCTCCAAACACTTCCTGGCCCAGTATGTCCGCGCCCGAGAAGGATGGCTGGCGCCGGCGGCGGCCGCCGACTTCGCCCAGGTGGCGATCATGTCCACCCCGGCTGAACAGCAGCGATGGGCGGCCATCACCGAGGCCGCCAATCCGAAGAGCCCGCAGAACCGATACGGCCCTGGCGCCGAAGCCCAGATCGAGATCCGCGCCATCAGCTTCGTCAGCGCCAATGTGGCCAGCGTCAGGTTCAACCGGATGGAACGGCATGGCGCCACCGCCACCTCATCGGACTGGATCGCCACAGTGGCGTTTCACTACACCGATGCGCCCATGGCCGAGGCCGATCGGCTTCGCAATCCCCTGGGGTTTCAGGTTTCCAGCTATCGCGCCGACCCAGAGGTCGTCCCATGAGGCGCATCCTTGCGAGCCTCCTTGTTCCCGGCTGGCTGATGGTCATGGATGGAACCGCCGCCGCCACACCGGCCGCAGACCTAGCCGATCCTCGCCTGTGGCAGATCGATGTCAGCCAATTGGGCGTAATCGCCCTGCGCCTTCGACCTGGCTACGCCACCCAGATCCTGCTGCCGCCCGATGAGCAGGTTGAGCATGCGGTGATGGGGGAGGCCCGCGGGTGGGAGGTCGCTGTCTTTGGCGACAGCCTCGTCCTCAAGCCCTTGGCGGACGCCGAGGCGACCAATCTCCTGGTGACCGCCAAGGACCACAAAGGTCTCCACCGCTACCGGTTCGACCTGACCCTGGCCGCCTCGCAGGAGCCCGCGCCTTTTGAGCTGCGTCTAACCAGACCGGGCATTGCCCCAGACCTCGCCCTGGCTCAGGCGCAAGCGGCCGCTGAAGCGCACGCCCAGGCCCTTGTCGAGCAGGCCGTGCAAGCCGCCCCCTTTGAGGGCCCGCGAAACTTCGCCTACTCAGCGCAAGGGGCCATCGAACTGCAGCCCTCAGAGGTCTTCGACAACGGCCGCTTCACCATCCTGCGGTTCCCCGCGCAACAGCCCATTCCCAGCATCTACGAGATCGGCCCCGATGGGCTTGAGCGGCTGGTCCCGTTCCACATTCAAGATGAGTTCCTGGTGGTGCACGTGGTCGCCGAGCAGCTCCGGCTGCGCCGGGGCGCGCGCCGCCTGTGCCTCTTCAATGAGGCCTTCAATCCCCATGGCGGCGTCGAGCGCACCGGAACGGCCTCGGGACGCCTCGTTCGGGATCTGAAACCGGAGACCGAGAGGCCATGAGCCACATCCCAGATCCCCCGGAAGGGCCCGACACCGTACCACTCAATCGCACGATCTCCCCCATCGCCCAGGGGCTGACCTATCGACCGTCTCGCAGCCTGATCATGATCGCCCTGGGGCTCCTGGGCGGGGGCGCTATCCTGTTGGTAAGCCAGACCGATAGGACGCCCGCGGCGCGGCCTCAGACTGTTGGACCTGCCAAGCAGGTGGTGCGGTTTGAACCCCAACCGCGCCGACCAACCTTGGGCGATCGGAGTCTGGAAGCTCCGAGTTGGTCAGAGTCAGAAGCGGGCGACGCCGATCTTGGCGCCTCCGCCCTTCCCGCGCAGCTCGCACCGGCCGAGATCGCCCCGTCGTCGGAGGCGAAGGCAAGCGCGCCGCCTGCCCCTGACCCGCTTGTAGTCTACCGCAGACCTGTGGACTCGGAGATCAGGACCGCTCCGACATCGGCGCTTGTCCCCGACAATGGACCTGTTCTGGCCCGCACCAGCCTCGAAGCTCAGGATTCCAGGCAGGGGGGGATCGGGACCGCCAAGGCTGCTCAATTGGGCGATCGCAACTACCAGCTGCTGGCCGGCGCAGTTCTGCCTTGCCTGCTTCAGACGGCTCTGGATTCCAGCCGCCCAGGTCACGCGACCTGCCTCCTGCCCAGCGACATCTATTCCGACAATGGGGCGACCGTTCTGTTGGAGAAGGGCACCCGGGTGTTGGGGCGATACGACGCGGGCCTCGCTCGCGGCGACCAGCGTCTGCTGGTGCGCTGGCTGCGCGCCGTATCCCCAGCCGGCGTCACCATCTGGCTAGACGCGCCCGCCGCCGACGCCCTGGGTCGATCAGGATTGGCCGGCGAGCTTGATACGCGCTTTTGGTCACGGTTTGGCGGGGCGGTGCTGCTCTCCATGATCGACCAGGTGCAAGCGCCCCGCCAATCCTCAGAGGGCCAGGTGTGGGTCGCGCCCTCGCAGACGCCCACGGTGGCCTTGGAGGCCTCGATCGACCTGCCCCCAAGACTGGTGGCGCCGCAAGGTTTGGAAGTCTCCATCTTCGTCACCCAGGACCTCGACTTCTCAGAGGTCTATGACCTGCGCCGGCGCTGACCATGGCGGCGCAAGAAATGGTGCTGCGGCGCTACATGGAGCCCCTCCAGGCGTGGCTCAATCGCCCGGGCGTCACTGACCTGGTGGTCAATCGCCCCGGCGAGCTGGCTATTGAGGAGGGCGGGCGATGGCGTTGGCGCCAGGAGCCCCAGATGTCGGCGACCTGGTTATCGACCTTGGCGCATCTGGCCGCGGCCTATTCAGGCCAGAACGTGGACGAGGCCCATCCCATTTGCTCAACCATCCTGCCGGGCGGGGTCCGTTGCCAGGTGGTGATTCCCCCAGCGGCCAGCCAGGTGTCGCTGACCCTTCGAAAGCCGTCTCGCCGACGCATGACACTTCGATCCCTGGAGAAGGGCGGCCTGTTTGAGCAGGTCAATGCGGCCTCAAGCGCAAGGGTCGCTGAGGATCAACGGCTGACGGCTCTGAAAGAGGCCGGCGATTGGCCAGCCTTCCTCCATGAAGTGGTCCAAACCCGCCGCAACATTCTGATCTCCGGAGCAACCGGCTCTGGCAAGACCACACTGGCCAAGGCGCTCATCGAACAGATTCCGACCAATGAGCGCCTGGTGACGATCGAAGACACCCGAGAGCTCACCCCGCCCCACCGCAATGTCGTCCACCTCCTCTACGCCAAGGACGGGCAAGGGGTCGCGCGCTCAGGCCCAAAGGATCTCCTGGAAAGCGCCCTTCGCATGCGCCCCGATCGCATCCTGATGCAGGAGCTGAGGGACGAGGCGGCCTTTCTCTATCTTCGCAACGTCAATACCGGCCATCCTGGATCGATCACCACCATCCATGCCGACAGCGCCGAACTCGCCTTTGAACAGCTCGGCCTGCTCGTGCGCGAGTCCGCCGCCGGCCGCCATCTAGGCGGCGGCGACGTGGCGCAGCTTCTGCGGCGCTTGGTCGATGTGGTGGTCCAACTGCGCCGGGTCGATGGCGCGATTCGCATGACCGAGGTCTGGCATGAGCCCGATCACGCAGCTCCCCACGCCAGCTAGGGTCATAGTCATCATCATGGGGCTGTTGGCGGCCGCCAGCCTGATGGTCGGCTGCGCCCTGATGGTCGCCCTGGCCAGATTGGGTTTGCTCGACCCCAACCTGAACCCCTTAGAGGTCCTGGTTTGGGCCTGGCGGTCGAGGGCGGATCCGGCGCTTCGGGAGGGATTTGGCCAAGGTCTGATGGCGGCGTTGGGCGCCATGGGCCTGATCACCGTGCTGCTGGTCCGCAAAACCACTCCGCTTCATGGGGCGGCTAGGTGGGCCCATGAAGGCGAAATCGCCGCGGCGGGCCTACGGAAATCGACCGGCATCATCCTCGGGCGCCGCGGCCGGCGTCTCCTGGTCTTCGGCGGTGAGGAACATGTGCTGCTGGCCGCTCCGACCCGGTCAGGCAAGGGGGTCGGCGTCGTGATCCCAAACCTTTTGACCTGGCCAGACTCCACTGTGGTGTTGGACGTCAAGCGGGAGAACTGGGGCGCCAGCGCAGGCTTTCGCGCCGCCAGCGGTCAGCAGGTCATCCTCTTTGACCCGTTCGCGCCAGACGGGCGCACCGCCAGATTCAACCCCTTGGGCCATGTCCCGCGCCACGACGCCTTTCGGGTGATCGATGAGCTGCAGAAGATCGCCGCCATGCTCTTCCCCACCCCAGACAACGCCGACCCATTTTGGGCTGAAGCGGCGCGGACCGGGTTCATTGGGGTCGGCGCCCTTGTGGCGCAACTGGAGGGGCGGCCATTCAGCCTCGGGGGCATCTATGGCGAGCTGACCAAGGGCGATCCGCGCCGGCGTCTGTCTTCGTTGGTGGCCGAACGCGCGGCCTGCGGAAACCCCGTCTGGCCAGCCTGCGCCCAGGCGCTGGCGGACTTCTGTTCTGCCTCAGACAACACCTTTGCCTCCATCAAGCAGACCATCACCTCGAAAATGGGGCTTTGGATCCACCCGCAGATTTGCGCGGCGACCGAGACTAGCGATTTCAGCCTGGAGGAGCTGCGACGCCGACGGATCTCGATCTATCTGGGCGCTTCGCCCGACAATCTGGCTCGGCTGGCCCCGCTCTATAACCTGTTCTTCCAGCAGCTGATCGACCTCAACACCCGTCGACCCCCAGGCGATGACGAGCCCTATCAGGTCCTGGTCATCCTCGATGAGTTCGCCAGGCTCGGTCCCGCCAAAGTGCTGGCGCACGCCTTTTCCTATGCCGCGGGATATGGGCTGCGGCTCATGCCGGTCCTGCAGAGCACAGCCCAGCTTCGCGGCCTCTATGGGCCTGAGCTTGCTGAGGAGATCATCGCCAATTGCGGTGTGGAGGTGATCTTCACGCCCAAGGACATCCAGGTGGCCCGCACCTTAAGTGAGCGGCTCGGTCAGTACGGGCTCACCACCAAGACCCGTAGCCGACCGGCTGGCTTCTCCAGCGGGCGCCGTACCTTGAGTGAGTCCTCCCAGCGGCGTCCGCTGATGCTGCCGCAGGAACTGCTCCTCATGCCGCAGGACGACATGCTGGTCCTGCGGGGCGGGGTCCCGCCCATCCGGGGAAAGAAGGTGGTCTATTGGCGCGAACGGGCCTTCCAAGCCCGCATCCATCCGCCGCCGATCATCCCGTCCTATGCGCCCATCCCGGCAGAGCCGGCGGCCTTCGGGCCCGGTGACGCCGCCCGCTATTCCACGCCCGAGGAGGCCGAGGAGATCTGCGCGGCGCTTGAGGCCGGGGGCTATGATCCCCCGCCACCGAGCCACGCCGATGAGGCCGCCTGGCGCCGTTGGAGCCTCCATTATCTCGACCAGGCCTATGGCCGCGCCCCTCGGAGGCCAAATGAGCGCGACTAGGGCGCCCAATATAGTGGTGGCGATCAGCCGGGCCGGAGACGCGGTCCGCGCCGATGTGCCCCCCGAACTGCTGAGCCGCTACTATGTGGATGGCCGCGGCGGGCCTGGCTTGGGCTTCTATCCGGACCGAACCACCTATCGCCCCGTGATCTTGGATTATGGGCGCGCCTTGCAAACTGACCGGCAGGACCAACAGACCAGCGCCGATATGGTGGCGATCGCCCTACGACGGCGTTGGACGACGATCGAGGTGCAAGGCGATGTCGATTTCCGACGCGCGGTCTGGCTCTCAGCGAGCGCCAGAGGGCTTCTGGTGCATGGCTACCGGCCAAGCCCGCGCGATCAGGAGATGTTGGGGCGGGCAATGGCGGCGCAGGCCAGGCGGCCCAGTGACCGAGACCCTGAAGCGCAGCGGGCCGGCAGGGTCCCTGGACCCGCCGTCCATGAACAGGGGCAGGTATCCTGGTCCCCCCTGCTGGCCATCGAGACCCTGGCCGCCGCCCGCATCGCAAACCCGGACATCCGGCAGAAATTGATGGATCAGGCGCAGGGGCGGCTTGAGGCGCTTCGCGCTCGAGGAGAGCAAGGCGACCCGCTACGATCTCCCCTCTCGCTGGAGCGACTGAGAGCCTCGAAAGACCGGCAACGATAGGCTCAAGCAGCCTCGTTACCGATGCCGCTCACCCCGTTCCCCAGACGGCTCAAGCCGCGTGCGATCCATGGCGCGGAGCTGCATTTGGCGACTGAGCGTCAGCCGCTCGGTTTCCGGCGGCGGGAGGCGGCACACGTGGGTCGTGAGCGCTTGGCTGAGGCGCCGATCCTCCTCCTCAGGCGACCGGGAAAGGCGCCAGGCGAGATCGAGGAGCCCCCGGTGCAGCCGGCCTCGGCTCTCAATGACGCGGAGCTCTCGATCACCCGCCGGCTGCGAAGACCGTAGGAGCTGCGCGGCCTCAAGATACTGAGCTTCCAGCCACCTGGGCGCCGGTCCGCCTTTCTCCTCAAAGTCGGCGCGAGAACGCCAATGACCCGCGGTCTCCCCCCGACCCGGTTGGCCCCGCAGCCAGCGCGGGGTGGCGTCTGCTTCGACGCCCGCCTCGCGCAGAGCCTTGGCGTAATCCTCCCGGTAGATGGCCAGATCCCTATGGTGAAGCGTGAGTCGACGTCTCTGACGGCCAAGGACACGGACCACGGCGTGAACATGTGGGTGGTCGGTATCGGTGTGCGTCACCTGCACAAAGGGATGGTCTCGACCGTGTAGGCGCCGAAGATGGAGCCTGGCCGCCGCCTCAACCGCCTCGGGGGAGGTTCCTGGCGGCGCCCCGAACACGAACCGCCGCGCAATGGGTGAGTTAATGCGCCGACGGCTGTCGAGCTGGTCGACGCACCGCCAATCCTCGACCAGCTCCTCGATCTGGCCGCGGCCTTTGAGGGGCAGCCCGTTCTCATCATGGAGGGTGAGGCTGCCGCCGCGGCTTATGTAGTTCAGGTAACCGCCGAGCTGCAGGGATGTGCTCAGGGACCTTGGGACCACCAGGACGGCTTGCGGGGCCTTGCCGACCAACCTCCAAAGCGCGGCGCGTTGATCAGGTTGCAGCGGAGGCTGCGCGCTCAGGATCTCAGCAGGGGTGCGTCTGTTGGGGGGCTGATCGACGCGATGCTCTTCAAAGCCGCGCGGCCGGCGGAAGTCAGGAGCCCCCATGACCAAGCTCGTTAAGATTGCCCTCCAGGACCTGGCGGAGGCTGCGGACGGCGGCCTGTGCATCCTGGGCGAGGGCCGCGGCCTGGCTTTGCAGACACGCTTGGTCCGGCTCCCGCGACTGCTGGGCGAGGTGATTGAGGGCCAAGGCGATTCGCCGAAGCTCAGTGAGCGCCTCAGCCAGGAGAAGATCAGCTGGCGCGCCCAGCGTCGGTTTGGCCCACACGCGGGCCCGAACGACGGCCCCCACCCACATGCTGACGGATAGTCCCGCCCGCTGGGCCAAGGGCCGCATTCGGCGGTATTCTTCTTGGGAAAACGCGACCGAGATTTTTACGCGGGTCTTTGAGGCAGCCAATGTCATCCCCCAATGCAGGGCAAGAACGCCAACAGACTCTCGCGGCGAGGCTTGCGTCCGTGGTCCCTCGCCTGCCGAGTTAGGGCCTCATCATTCTCGCCGCCGTTTCGCCGGCCTATCGGTAAGGTTACGGCTGGCGCCTGGTGGCAGCCTTCATGGTAGAGCCGCCGTCCGCCGATGAGGGCGCTGCCGTGCGAAAGGAAGCTCCGCTGCGATGAACTTCGTCTCCCCGCTTCAGCGCGGAATCCTCCTGGAGCGATACAAGCGCTTCCTGGCTGATATCGAACTCGATGATGGCCGCAGGATTACGGCTCACTGCCCCAACCCAGGCGCCATGTTGGGCCTGAACATGCCGGGCCTGCCCGTTTGGGTCTCTCTCTCCCCTGACCCGAAGCGCAAGCTCGCTCACACCCTGGAGCTGGTTGAGGTCGATGGCGGTCTGGTGGGGGTCAACACCATGCATCCCAACCGGATCGTGGCCGAAGCGCTGGCGGCGGGCGCCATCCCCGAACTGAGCGGCTATGATTTGTGTCGTCGCGAGGTGAAGTATGGGGTCGCTAGCCGGATCGACTTCTTGCTGGAGGGCTCCGGGCCCTCTCATCTTACAGGCGCCTCGGGTCCGACCCAGGCGCGCACCCCGCCCCACGATCGAGCCTGGCTCGAGGTGAAGAACTGCCACCTGATGCGTCAGCCTGGGCTGGCGGAGTTTCCCGATTGCGTGGCGGCCCGCTCGGCCAAACACCTTCATGAGCTCGAGGCGATGGTCGCCGCCGGAGATCGGGCGGTCGTCCTCTTTGTGGTCCAGCGGAGCGACTGCTTCGCCTTCAGCGCCTGCCATGATCTTGATCCCAAGTTCGCCGCGGGCCTTGAGCGCGCCGCAGACGCCGGGGTCGAGGTGATGATCTACAGCTGCGAGATGGATGTGACCGGCGTGAGGGTCGCCGCGCGCCTCCCGTGGACGCGGCCATGAAAGCTGCGCCCATCCTAGGCTTGCGAGGTAGGGCCTGGGCGGGGCTCAGCTCACCCGGCAGAGGCGTGCACAGATGAGCATCGCCAAGCTCGGCTCCTTCGTCGTCGTTGGCCTCATCGCCGCGGCCGCCCTGCTCGAGGTCTTCCACGTCAATGGATCAGCGCCGACGGCCGTTGACGGCGTCCCGGCACGCGCCAGCTTCCAGGTCATCGATGGCGACACCCTAAGGACGGCCGAGGGGGAGCGGATCAGGCTGATCGGGATCGATGCCCCAGAACTGCCCCCGAGGGCGAGGTGCGCCCGTGAGACTGAGCTGGCGCTGGCGGCCAAGGATCGCCTGACCGACCTAGTCGAGGGCGCTACGCACATCGCGACGACGCCCAGGCCTGACGAGCCCGACCGGGACCGGTATGACCGGCTTCTGCGAGATGTCAGCGTCGATGGCGTCGACGTGGGTGAAATCCTGGTCTCAGAGGGTCTCGCCAAGGTCTGGAGGGGGCGAAAGAGCGCCTGGTGCTGACCATCGTCGGCGCCAAGGGACGATCCTAGCGCTCAGCAAGCCTGGCTGCACAGAGGGCGATGGCGCGCGACATGCGCCATTCGACGGTCTTGACCGAGATGCCAAGGCGTTCGGCGATTTCCCCATAGGTCAGGCCCTCAAACCGACTGAGGACGAACACATCGCGTAAGATCGGCGGGAGACCGAGGATAGCCTCCTTGAGGATCAGCAGGTCGTCATGGTCGACGGCATCAGCAGGATCCTCCTGAGCGAGCGCCAGTCCAGCGCCTGAGCGACGCTGGGCGTAGCGTTGCCGATCAACGCCGGCATTGACCGCGATCCTTAAGAGGAAGGCCTTGGGGTGCTCGATGACCTTGGATTGCCGCGATTGTGCGAGGCGGAGATAGGCTTCCTGGACCAGGTCATCGGCCGCGTCGGCGCCAAACCTGCGCCGCAAGGCGCGCCGCAACCAGGCCGCATAACGGCGGTAGAGGGCCTCCAGCGCCCTCGGCTCGGTAGACCTATGCTGATCGACGTCTTCATCCATGGCGCGCCTCCTCGCGGAAGGAGAGGCGTTGACCACCATGCGTGGGGGGCGTCGCCGCGGCTCAAGCCATAAGGCTTGCCGGGCGTCGGACTTGTCCTTGCACAGGGGTTTCCACGCCCCTGCTGACGCTGCGGCGCCAGCAGGGGAATCCTTGATCATTGGGAGTCACAGCGCAAGCAGAACGTGCGCTCAGCATGGGGGTCGGGCGTTGGAAACCTCGTACAAGAAGAGGCCCGCTATCTGGCGACGGCTCGCTGCCGACAGGGCTGCGCCCTGTCCCCCGGCTCAAGAACCACCGCTTGCGTCACGGCGCCCGACACTTGGGTTTTAGGGTCGCCGCCCATCCGGCTCAAGCCGCTTCACAGCTCCCGGTTGCGGGCTCAGTCGGCGACTTGCGCCACATTCTGGCGCATCGCCGACAGTCTGGCCTGGCAGGCCTTGGCCACCAGATCCTCGAGCACGGCGATCCGTTCGGCGATCCAGGCGAGTTCTTCAGCGCTGATCTTGTAGTGCGGCGAATAGCGGGCATCCACATAGGCCCGCCGCAGGAGCTCGAAACAGCGCTGCTGCATCTTTGAGTCCCTGGGCCAGGCCCCAATCAACTCAGGCGCCAGCCGCTCGGCCTGGGAGCGCAGGAAGTTCAGCTTGTGGGACTTGGGGCTGTAGAGGGTCAGGACCAGAAGAACACAGTGGTAGAGGCGTTCGGTAGCTTGGTGGAGATCAAAGGCAGCCTTTTTGCTCCAGCCCTGCTCAATGGCGAATTTCGCAGTCCCGAAGAACTCGCCAACGCTACCCATCCATAAATGGAAGTGCTCCTCCGCCTCTTTCAGAGCCTCAGCTGGCGATAGCGGTTCAGGGTGATCGAAGGGCTGGTCGGGCGCTTCGTAGAGCGCGATCCCATCGCGGACGATGTCGACGAAGAAGGGGCGGCCCTTCTTCAGGCGCTTGTTCACGTCACAGAGGGAATGGACGATGAAGTTGGCGGGCGCGGTGAGCTTGTGGCTGAGGTTGTAGTCCCGGACCAGATGGTCTTCGGCCTTGGCCCAGTACTCCAGGGTTTCGGTGAGCTCCTCATGGTTCACGACCACCAAGAGATCATAGTCCGAGGTGTAGCCGCCGATCGGGTCATCGACCCAGTCGCCCCGGGCATAGGAGCCAAACAGGATCACCTTCAGGATCCGGCCCTGCTTGCGGTGGGGGGCGTTCTTGCCCTTCAGCGCGTCCTCGAACTCCGCAAACAGAACCTCCACGACACGGGCAAGCTCGCGCCGCTTGGACTCCGGCAGATGGTCGAGGCTGGTCTTCACCGGTTCAATGTCCTGTGTTCGCCAGCCGCTGGCAAGGCCAGGGGACGTCTCTCCGTAAGGTTACGGAGAAGGCTCTCGTGGAAGCGCTTCGGCACCCTATCAAGCCTTGGTTACTCGGTTTGCGCGCCATGGAGATCAAGCAAATTCGCCGCCCAGCACGATCAAGGCGAGCAGGAGCAGGATGACCGGAATCGCAAGCACCCCAAGGCCCGTCGCATGGGCGCGGAACCAGCCGCCCACCTCCACATGCAGGGAATCTCGCCTCTCCTGAGGCTCTGATGTTTCTCGCCTTTTCATGCCTTCATATGACACGCAACATACACTTTCCCCAAGTCTAAATGTATTTTTTATACATATTGGTTGGCCTCCCCCGGCTCGGCCCTCGCCCGCCTGCCCATGGCGAGCTATAAGTTGCGGTCCGTGCTGAGCTTGATCGCATAGGTTGGGCTAGCCGCCTGGGGTTAGGCGCGCCCAGGTAAACCGCCCCACGTGCTCGCAGGCGCGGGGGCCAGTTGAGTGACCCATGTCTGACACAGCCCAGGATGAGAAGCGCATCCGTGACGAGGCGGCAGGCTGGTACGCGCGCCTGAACAACACCACCATCACCACCGACACCTTAAGGGCCTTTCGCGAATGGCGGCGCGATGAGCGCCATGCAGGCGCCTATGCCGAAATCGAAGCCTTCTGGGTTCGGGCCGGCAAGCTCAGGCATGATGAGGATATCCGCCAGGCCGCGCAGGACGCGCTCAACCGCAAGCCACGTTCGCAACTGGGGCCCCTGAGCAAGCCGGGGGGCCGCAGCCTAGCCGCCCTCGTCGCTGTCGTCGCCCTTGGGGCTATGCTGAGCGCCGCCTGGCCCGTCCTGATGGGACGGGTCTATGAAACCGAGATTGGCGAGCAAAGGGTCGTGCGGCTGGCCGATGGGTCGCGGGTGCATATTGACACCCAGAGCCGCATCCGGGTCCGGTATCAAGACACCGCCCGTCGGGTGACCCTCGAAGAGGGCCGGGCCTATTTTCAGGTGGCCAAGGCCCCGGGCCGCCCCTTCACGGTGAAGGCCGGCCCCGCTGAGGTGCGGGCCATAGGCACAGAATTCGACGTCCGCAGAACCGACGGCCAGTCCATCGTGACCTTGGCCGAGGGTCAGGTACGCGTCACCCACAGCCAGCAGAGCTGGGACCTGGAGCCTGGGCAGCAGATCAGCCTCGGAGATCAGGGCAGGCGCGGCGATGTCCAGCCTGTGGACGTCAGTCTGGCCACATCATGGACAGAGGGGCGTCTGGTGTTTCGGGCTCTGCCTCTCAGTACGGCCCTGGCTGAGGTCAATCGATATAGCCCCACGATGATCCAACTCGATGAGCCCAGCCTGCGCCAGGCGCCGGTGAGCGGGGTCTTCGACACCGGCGACACCGAAGCCTTCGTCGCCGCCATCAGTGATCTCTTTGGCCTGGAGGTAGCCGCACGAGACGACAAACAGATCCTTCTGCGCGCCCCTCGCTGAGCGGGTCGCCCACCGCCTCGAAATTTTCTTAGTCCCTCGGTTAGGGCGCCTGGGCGTCCCAGCCGTCTCTCCCAACAGGCCCGCAATCGCCGACCGTCGCCATTGTCGCTGACGGCGCGAGCGTGGGGTTCTGGAGGGGAAGTTAAGTGCCGAACACAAGATCCCGTTTTCTCGCCGCCGCTGCGCTCTGCGCGCTTTCGACGGGCCTCAACCCGAGCCTCGCCGCCGCCTTTCAGATCCCGCCGGGGTCCCTGGCCGCAGCCTTGGAGGCCTATGCCAAACAGTCGGGCCAGCAGATCCTCTATGAGCCCGACGTCGTCGCGGGACGGACCAGCCCTGGCCTCACCCAGCCCCTGCCCTCACGGGCAGCCCTTGACCACCTCCTGGCGGGCTCGGGCCTGAGCGTCCGCGAGAGCGCGCCGGGGGTCTTTGTGATCCAGCCCGCCCGCCACACCCAAGGCGGCCTGACCCCTATATCCCGCGGGATGGGTCCGGCCCCGTCCCCCTTGGCCGAAGGGCCCGCCATCGAGGCGGCGGCGCCAGTGATGATCGAGGAGCTGATCATCACCGGCAGCCTCATCCGTGGCGGCGAACCGCCGGCCTCTCCGCTTCTGCAATTTGACCGCAGCCAGATCGACAAGGCCGGCCATAGCACCTTGGGCGAGGCCCTTGCGGCCCTGCCCCAGAACTTCAGCGGCTCAGGGTCGCCGGTCAGCGCCCTGATCGGCTCCGACGGGCGGACCACCAATGATCTGGCCGCCACCGGCGTCAATCTCCGCGGCCTGGGGGCCTCGGCGACCCTGGTTCTGGTCAATGGCCGGCGCATGGGCGGGGTCGGCACCAAGGGCGATTTCGCCGATGTCTCGGCCCTACCCACGGCCGTGGTCGAGCGGGTCGACGTGCTGCTCGACGGCGCCTCGGCCCTCTACGGCTCCGACGCCATCGGCGGAGTGGTCAATGTCCATCTCAAGCGCCGGCTTGAGGCGCCGGAGACCCGGCTCCGGGTCGGCCTAGCCAGTGACGGGGGCGCCGAGGAGTTGCAGGCCAGCCACGCCCAAGGCCTCTCGTGGGCCAGCGGCGACCTGGTGGCGGCCTATGAATATGGACGCCGCTGGGGCTTGCAGGCTGAGGAGCGTGAGGTCACCGCCACGAGCGACCTGCGCAGCCTTGGGGGCACAGACCGCCGGACCTTCTACAGCCACCCGGCCAATCTCCTGGTGTTTGACGCCGCAGCTGGCGCCTACCGGGTGGGATGGTCGGTCCCCCCAGGCCAGAACGGGGTCGGCCTGCGGCCAAAGGATTTCATCATCGGCGCCCCCAATCTGGAAAACCAGCGGCAGGGCGGCGACATCCTGCCGCAAGAGACCCGACACAATCTCTATGTCTCCCTGACCCAGGGCCTAGGCGCCCGTGTCCGCTTCCTGGGCGAGGCGCGCTACAATCGCCGGGACAATGTGATCGCCCGGCCAGCGCCGGTCTCAGTCTTCACCGTCAATCAGCGCAATCCCTTCTTTGTCTCCCCCAACGGGTCGACCTCCCACACGGTGGGCTACGCCTTCTCCGACGAGGTGGGCCCCTCCCTCAGCGATGGCCGCGCCGAGAGCCTGGGCCTTGCCGCAGGCCTGGAGATCGATCTCCCGCAGGGCTGGCGGGCGGACGTCTATGGGGCCAGCGCCCTGGAGATCGGGCGGCGAAACACTGAGCGCCTGATCAACAGCCACTTCGTCAACGAGGCGGTCGGCGCCATCGCCGATGATCCCAGGACCGCCTATTCGCCGGCCGTGGACGGCTATTTCAACCCGTTTGGCGATGGCGGCGCCAATGGTCCGGCCGTGCTGAGCTACGTCGGATCGGGCTACACCCGGGGCAAGACCCAAAGCACGGTGTTGACCTTCGACGCCAAGGCCGACGGGCCGCTGTGGGACCTGCCGGCCGGACCTCTGAAGGCGGCTATCGGCGTGCAGGCGCGCCAGGAGCGCTTCAAGCCCCAGACCACGAGCCTGGTGTCAGGACCCATTCCGGTCAACAGCGGCGGCTCCACCTTTAGCCGTTCCATTGAGGCGGTCTTCCTGGAGCTTCGCGCGCCGCTTCTGGGGGCCGATCAACAGATCCCGTGGGTCGAAAGCCTGGAGCTCTCGGCGGCCGCCCGCACTGAGCGCTATGGGGACTTTGGCCAGACCACCAATCCCAAGCTTGGCCTCATCTGGTCGCCTATGAGTGGCCTGCAGCTGCGCGGCAGCTACGGGACCTCGTTTCGAGCGCCCAACATGCCGGAGCTCTATCAGCTTCAGAACGCCTCGCCCGTGCTGGTGGGATCAGGCGCCAGCCAGACCTTGGCGCTCGTCCAGACCGGCGGCAATCTCGATCTGGAGCCTGAAAGCGCTGTCACCTGGAGCTTCGGCGTTGACTACCGTCCGCCGTCCTGGCCTGGGCTGAGCCTCTCGGCCACCTGGTTTGATGTCACCTTCCAGGATCAGATTGGCCAACCAGTCTTGGCTGACATCCCCAATGCGCTGACCAACAGCGCCTACGCCCCGTTCGTCGACCCGATCGATCCGGCCCGTCCTGCGGATGTCGAGCGGGTCAAGGCGGTGATGGCCACCTCCACCTCATCCAATATCGGCCTCTTTCCGCCCGAAGCCTACCGAGCCCTGATCGACGCCCGGTTCGTCAACACCGGCGAGGTGGTCGTCCGGGGCCTGGACCTGCAAGCGGCCTATAGTTGGGAGGTTCAGGACCACCGCTTCACCCTCGATGGATCGCTGAGCTACCTCGCCGACTATGTCCGTCGCTTCACCCCCACTGCTCAGCCGGTGCAGCTGGTCGACACCGCCAATCAGCCCGTCGATCTGCGCGGCCGGCTGACCGGCGCCTGGAGCCGGGGGCCGCTCTCCCTAAGCGCCTCCCTCAACTATGTGGACGACTACCGCAGCGAGACCGGCGCGCCGATTGAGGCCTGGACGCCCATCGACGCTCAGGCGCGCTGGACCCCGACTGGCTCAGGCGCGCTGGAAGGGGTTGAGGTGGCGCTGTCTGTGCAGAACCTCTTCAATGAGGACCCGCCCTTCTACGACTCCCCCCTTGGCGTCGGGTACGACCCAGCCAATGCAAGCCCCTTGGGCCGCACCGTCGCCCTGCAGATCTCACGGCGCTGGTGACGGAACAGTCCCATGCGTATGGCCCGCCTGGGCCTGGTCCTCGCCTGCGCGGTGCTCGCCGCGCCGGCCTGGGGCCGGCCGTTCACTATCGATGACCTCTTATCGGCCGAGGAGTTCGGCCAGATAGGGTTCAGCCCCAATGGTCGCCATTTTGTCTTCGAGCGCCTGGGCCCCCAGGACGAGTCTGGTCCCTTCGATCAGGACGTCTATTCCGGCTATCGACGCAGCCGGGTCTTCAGTCTCGATCGCCTAGGCCCTGGGACAGCAAAGCAAATCGGGGCGCCCGCGCCCGGCGATGGGCTCGTGGCGGGGCCCTTCTCCCCCAGCGGCGATCAACTGGCGATCCTGCGCCTGCGTGGCTCCTCGTGGGAGGTTGGGGTCGCCGACTTGAGCAGCGGCGAGGTGACCTGGCTGGGCGTCAGTCCGGAACTGGGGCTGCTCGGCCAGACCCTCGTCTGGCGTTCAGAAACCGAGCTCCTGGTGGCGGCTCGGGGGGACGACACAGCCCCCTTACGCCTGCGTATCGGCGGGGAGATGCGGCGAGCGCTTACTGCCCTCTGGGCCCGCGCTGAGGCTGGATGGGCGCCTTCCATCAACCTTGTGGGCAGCGGCCGGTATCTGGCTTCGCGCCCGAAGGCCCAGACGGGGCGCCTTGTGCAGTTCGACCTGGCGACAGGCCAGAGCCAGACCCTGCTGGCCGCTGACATCTATGATCTGGAGCTCTCTCCTGATGGTCAGTGGCTGGCGGCGATGATCTGGGCTGAGGACCTGCAGGCCCCGCCAGACCAGCCCCTGCGGGTCGCTAGCGCCGCACGCCGGCGCAACCTGATCCTGGTCGATCTCCGGAGTGGAAGGACCGCCACCCCCTGCCCCGACTGCCACCTGGACACCCATCTCATCGCCTGGTCGCCAGAGGGCCGCGAGGTGCTCGTCTATGGCCGGCGTGAGACCAGTAAGCCCCAGGCGCCCACCTATCTGCGCCTGTCCTGGGCGAGCGCGCGACGGGTTCAGCTCCCCGGTGTGCGTCCGATCATTGATCGCACCAGCGAGGGCTACGCCATCCCGCGGGCGGCCTGGCTGGGGGACCAACCGCTGATCCTCGCCGAACCCGAAGGCGGCGGGCGGGCCGACTGGTGGCGGGTGACCAAGTCTGGCCTAAAGAACATGACCAAGGGCCTCCCCCAGGCGCCCGACGCCATGGTGTGGCCAAGCGCTGGCGACGCCGTTTCGGTAAAGATCGGCGGTGAGATCTACGAGATCTCGCCGGACGCTCCGCCCCAGCGCCTGTTTAAGGCCGACAGCGTCGTAGCCGCCTCAAACCTCACCCTCTCCAATCGCCACCGGGTCAACCAGCCGCACCAGGAGCCCTGGTTCTTCACCCAGCACGAGACGCAGGTGGCGCGGCTGCGGAGCCTTCAGGGTCAAGACCCAGCCACCCCCGAGCGGGCGCCTGAGAGGGTCGCCCGCGCTGTGAGCCCGATCGGTCTGGCGGAGATCTGGCGCACACCAGCCCAGGTCCTGACCCTGCAGGTAAAGTGGTCCGACGGCGAGGCGGCCGAGCCCGTGAACTTGAACCAGGACTTTGCACAGATCGATTTCGCCACGCCTCGAGGGCTTCGAGGCCAAGATCTCGCTGGAGGGGCGCTCACCCATTGGCTGCTGCTTCCTGCAGGGCCAGGTCAAGCCTGCGGCGAAGGTCCCCCGCCCTTGGTGGTGATCCCCTATCCGGGCGCCAGCTACCCCGCCGCCCCAGATCCGACAGGCCGCGGCGTTGGGCGCTACAGCGCCAATCCCCAAGTCCTGGCCGCGGCTGGCTTTGCTGTGCTCATCCCGAGCCTCCCACGAGCGCCCGGCCAAGAGCCCGCAGAGGGCTTGGCCGAGCAGATTCTCGCCGCCGTCGATGTGGCCGCCACCGCCGGGGAGGTCGATGTCTCTCGACTGGGGATCATGGGGCAGAGTTTCGGCGGCTACAGCGCCTTGATGGCGGCCACCCAAAGCGGGCGCTTTCGCGCCGTGGTCGCCTCAGCCGCCCCCTCGAATCTCACCTCAATGCGCGGCGCCTTTGACCCCCATCATGAGGTGCTGCCCCGCGACGGCCTTGAGCTCAATCCCAACTATGGCTGGTCAGAGCTTGGACAGGGGCAGCTGGGCGTTTCCCCCTGGGATGACCCTGCCAAGTATGTCCGCAACAGCCCGGTCTTCTTCGCCCACCAGATCACCGCCCCTGTGCTGCTGATTCATGGGGACGGTGACTTCGTCCGCCTGTCCCAAGCCCAGGAGATGTTCTCGGCCCTCTATCGGCTCGGGAAAGACGCCCAACTCCTGACGGCCTATGGCGAAGGGCACGTCATTTCCAGCCCAGCTAATCGCCAAGCGGTGTCGTCCCATACGCTAGCGTGGCTCCAATCAGCCCTCTGTCGATGACACCTCGTAGGTCATCCCCAGCGGGGCCCCGTGATGTCCGGCCTCTTCTTCAGGACAAGACTTGCGGGCCTACTGCGAGCACGACCGAAGTCCGACGCCTCCCAACCCTGGGCGTAGCAATCCATGAACGGTTTAGCGTCTTGGGGGGCGTCGATCTGTCCGACCGCCCCCGCGAGGCGATCCGAGCGACAGATTTCCGCCAATGATCGTCGTCGGCGCCAAAATTGTATCACGCTTGGTGCGGCGCGAGCCTCACGGCACAGCGAACCCCGGCTTTTGCCCCCTACCACGCCCCTAAAGCGGCCTATCCATCCCACTCCGGTTAGCCGACATTCTGAACGGCTAAGGTGGGCTCAAAGCGGCGGCTGGGGATGTCCGCTTCTCGGCAAGCTCCGGAGTCCCATCCAAAGCATCCGCATTCTGCGCCGCCCCGAGTTTTGTGGCAGAGATGGCGCGGGCCGCTCGATGGCAGTTCACGCCGCGCTGTGCGCGGCTCCTTTGCAGCCTTATTTTTGCTGGGCCTTACGGCCGCTTGAAATCGTATCTGTTAGGTTTGGCAATTTGTGGTTTTGCTAAGTTTTGCTTAGCAAAATGAGAAAATCTTAAACTGGACGTTGGTTTAAAAATGCGCAAATATGCCAAGTGTGGCTAAGCGAACTAATGGCAAACTAAACCAACTTATGTCCCAGCTACCGGAGGGTTTGCTGGTCGACTCGGCGTGGATGAGCGACCATGGCTACTCCACTGGGCTCCGTAGCCAATATGTCTCCGCGGGCTGGCTGGAACAGCCCGCGCGCCGCGTTTATCGCCGACCACGCGGTACGCTACGTTGGGAGCACGTGGTCATCTCTCTGCAGACCCTACTCCAGCAGGTGTACCTCGTGGGCGGGCGTACGGCTTTAGAGTTGCAGGGCTTCAGCCATTACCTTTCCACCAACATTCGAGAGGTGCATCTCTACGGGCCGAAACCATTGCCCGGGTGGGTAGAGCATCTGAACGTCGGCGCTCGCTTCCACTATCACAACAACGAGAAGCTCTTTCAAAACGACCCGATCACGTTCGGGCTGACGAGTCTCGCCTGGGACGTCGCGAACAATGAGGGCGGCAGCGACGACCCGATTCATGGCAGCGCAAAGTCAATGCCCTGGGGGCACTTCGAATGGCCTCTGTCGGTCTCCACGCCGGAGCGCGCCATCCTCGAAATGCTGGATCAGCTCCCCAAGAAGGAGAGCTTCCATCAGGTCGACAAGATGATGGAGAGCCTGACGACGCTCAGCCCGCGCCGCCTGTCGAAACTCCTACGCGACTGCAAGAGCGTGAAGGTGAAGCGTCTCTTCTTCTTCTTTGCCTTCCGCCACAATCATCGCTGGCTCTCGCACCTGGACCCAGAGGCGTTCGATCTTGGGTCCGGCAAACGCATGCTGGTCAAAGGCGGGAAGCTCGACCCGCGCTTCATGATCACTATCCCAGAGGATCTCGATGGCCAACCGTGAGACCTACGAGCAGCAGGTCTCGCCGTGGGTGCGCATCCTGCCGATCCTGGCGACAGAGAAGGTGTTCGCCCTCAAGGGCGGCACGGCCATCAATCTGTTCGTACGCGATTTCCCGCGCCTCTCGGTCAATCTCGATCTGACCTAAATCCCGGTCCAATCGCGGGAGGAGTCGATCAAGGGCATCGACGCAGGACTGAACAACATCATCAATGGCATCAACAAGTCGATCACCGGCGCTAGGGTGAACGTCCAACGCTCCGACGAGGGCCACGTCGAACGGCTTCACGTTCAAGCCGGTGTCACCATCAAGATTGAGGTCACCCCCGTCCTACGCGGCGTGGTCTACGACCCGAAATTGATGGGCGTCACCGACGCCGTCGAGCAGAAGTACGGCTTCGCCGAAACTTGGGTAGTTTCGCAGGCCGACCTCTACGCCGGCAAGATCGTCGCTGCGCTGGATCGACAGCATCCGCGCGACCTGTACGACGTGAAGCTGCTTCTCGAAAACGAAGGGGTCAGCAATGAGCTTCGGCGCGCCTTCATCGCCTATCTACTCAGCAGTCGGAGATCGCTCAACGCGGTCTTGAAGCCCCAGCGGCACGACCTTTCTCAGAAGTACGAACAGGAATTCGTCGGCTTGGCGACCGAGGACGTCCCGCTGGAGACGTTGCTCGAGATTCGCGCGAAGCTCATCGAGATCATGGTCGCCGACATGCCCGATGAGCATCGCCAGTTCTTGCTTTCCTTCAAACGCGGCGAGCCGGATTGGGACCTGCTTGGTCTGCCCCATGTCGCCGACTTACCGGCGGTTAAATTCCGGGTCCAAAATCTCGAACGGCTCAGCGTCCAACGGCGCCAAGAGGAGCTGCAGAAGCTCAAGAATGTACTCTACCCGAGCGGCGCGAGCGACCCGCAATAGCGTCGGGTCTGCCAAACCGTACCCATCCAGTGATGGCCGCGTCAGCGAGGTTCGCGGGGCTTTCTAGTCCAGCGTGAGGCGGTGCGTTCGACGGCGGTCGTTAAGGGGAAGTTGGCGCCTAGTGGCGCTGCAAACGCCTCTCCCAGGTCCTGACCCAGAGCTCAGTCATGATGAGGTTGACGAGTGCGCCATATCCGCCTCTCCAGATGAGGTGCTCGACGCAGAGCTGCTCCTCAAGCCGATCGGCCCGAACAAGCCCCTCGCCGACCAGGCGACCTTCGAGCAGCAACGGACGCAAGAGCGCCAGGCTTTGGGCGATCATCTGACCGTAGTGCGCCGAGAGCCGCCCCTTGGTCCGCCTCTCAGCGACCTCTTGCGGCAGTCGATGGGCGAACGTCCGCCGCGCCAGGCCTCGGTCAAGGCCGCCAGCCGCAAGGTCCACAGCCGGGATGGCCAGGCATAGCTCTAGGAGCGGTTGCGCCAGAAGGGGATGTCGCAGACGCGCCGCCTCGCCCCGTCGGCTCGCCCCATGAACAATCAGAGCGTTCGCCAGACTTTCAATCTGCAGCCGCTTGGCCGGTCCAACAGTCCCAAGGTCGCAAATCCAGGGGTGGGGTGCGGCCGCCGCAGCGAGCTCTCTCGCACGTTTGGTTAGCAGGTTCGGCGTTGGCCTCGGCGCCGGTCGAGTCCATCTCGCCTGAACGGCGTCGCCGACGAGGCGCCAGACGGACATACCCTGCCAACGCGCCAGATCCGTCAACTCGAGGAGCGTGGTCTGGGCCAGGTGATCTGCGGCGATCAGCGGCGTGGGCGTCTGGAAGAAGACATTGTCGCCCCCCTGCCCCGTCAGGATGACCCCAATGTCGCGCTCACGGCACAGCCCCGCCACATGATCATCATGGATGTGGTCAAAGCCATTGAGGGCCGGCCTCAGATCCCCAGAGCGCTCGGCCAGGGCAGCGAGGTCGAGCGGCGCTGGCGCCTTTGGCGTCTCGGTCAGCGCAACCCCGAACCTCTTGGCGACCGCACGGGCAAAGAGACGCTCATCGGCTTGCGCGTCACCACCATAGTAGTTGAGGCCGCAGGTGATCTCTCCCTCACTGGCCACGAGCGCCGCGCCCACAATGGCAGAGTCCAGACCGCCGGAGATCTCTAGGAGCGCACGCGCGTTCGCCCAGGGCTTGACCACCTGATCGACCGTGGCCAGCAGCTCCGGCGCCCAGTCGATGCGGGCCCGGCGAGGCTCCACAAATTCCGCCGGAGTCCAAATCTGATGGATGTCACCGCCCAGCCATAGGCCGCCCGGCGAGAGGGACTGCAGCCCCGCCAGACAGACCTCGGCCGTGTGGAGCGTCGGATTGCCCAGCACCCCAGCCACCTGGCTCCAGTTGATGGCCAAACAAGGGGGCAAGGCTGGCGCCAACCAGTCTGGCAGGCTTGAGGCGACCACGCGCACCCCATCGCAGGCCCAGGTGACCGCCTCCAAACCGCCTGAGGGGGCGCGGAAAATGGATAGGGGGCGATGGCGCCCCGGAAGGCCCACATGCACATAGTCGCCCCAAGCCTGCCGGGTCATCGCCCGCGCCTGCGGCATCGGGCCATCCCAGGCGGTCCGAAACATCGACTGCGGACGGCTGCTGCCGTAGATTTGCAGGTCACCGAAAACGAGGTTGGGGCCTTCCGCTAGGACGGTGCAGCGGGCCGGACCTGTTTGAACCCAGACATCCGCCCCCTCGCCAACCGCCTGACGAACCCAACCCGCCACAGGCCGATGGCGAAGCTTGGACAGCCAGGGCGGCGCCTGATCTGGCGGGCCTATGGTCAGTACAAACCCGCTCATCTAGACCGCCAGGATGGGGGTAAAGCCGCGGACATGGTCGCAGGTGTCATCGAGCACCATGTCCTCAACCTGCAGCCAGCAATGGGCCTCGAACGGCCACGTCTGCACCCCAAAGACCCAGGTCGCCGAGAGATCTCGCTGCGCCAGGAGGGCCTGCAACACAAAGGACCTGTAGAGGCAGTCGCCCTGAAACGGGATCCATGGCAGGGCTTGGTAGAATGCAGCGGCCAGGTCTGCCGCCAGCGCAAGGTCAACACCCCTCGCACCGGCGCGGCCGTTCCGGCCAGCCGCCGCTGTGGTCAGCTGGCTGAAGGTGCGACCATGGAATTGGCTGGCCCCGACCTTCACGGCCTCAGCGATGAGCCGGACATCTGGGCGGGCGCCGTGAGGATGGCGCCGAGCTTCGCGCTCAACGGGACCGGGCAGATCCTCGGCGAGAGAAGGACCTTCAAACAGACGCACAAAGCCCGCGTCCATGAGCGCTGCGGCCAAGTCGTCATCCAGGATTTCAAGAGCGCGGCTACCGTCGGCAAGGCGCAGGCTGTCGCCGACGGCGGGTACGCAGGCATAGCGCCCCGCTGCGGCGTCAAGCACGACGAGGTCCTCGCCCCGCAAGGCCGCATGCACGTGATGAGACAGACTGTAGGACATCGTGCGAGACGGGACGGCGCCGTCAGACGACGCCGTCCCTGGCCCCTTAGGGCTGCGGCCGAGCATCAAGCTCGACATTCTCGCCGATCGAGCCGCGGGTGAGGACGCGCGCGTCCCCCAGGCTGATCACCCGGAATTTGGTCGGGGTCATGATGTGTCTCCCTTCAGGTTTCGCCGCGGAAGTGCGGCAAGACCCACGGGAGCGCCGGCCGGTTGCGTCATTCAAACCATATCCCTGGCGCGGCCCAACTATATTGGCTGGGCTTGAGCGCGACTGCGCATCGCCGCGACAACGGCCCCCGCCGCGTCCCGTCGCACGGCGTGATAGGCGTCAATCCACGCCAGCAGGTCTCTGAGACCGCCCTGCGACAGCAGAGCACTGAGGACGCGCCATTCCTCGGCCACCTGTGGGAGGGGAAGCACCTCCGCCTCGGCTCGCCGAGGTGCGGCCAACCTGTCAGAGAGCAGGCGATGGGCCCGCTGCAACGCAAGATTACGGCCCTCCTGCGCCAGATGGTGGAAGACCACCTCGACCGCCGTCTGTGGCTCATGTTCAGCCCTCGCCGCCACCAGCTCGGTGGCGGCCGCCCAGCGCCCATCCCCGCTGACAAACTGCGGCTCCAACGCCGCACGAAGATAGGCCGCCTGCAGATCGTAGAGTTCAATGAGATCCACCGCATCGAGGCGCCAGGCGAAGAAACCCGATCCGCGTCGTTCCTCGATGAGACCTTCCCCTGCCAGCCGGGCGAACGCCTCCCGCACCGGCGTCTGGCTGAGATTGAGCGCCCGCGAAATCTCTGCTGCGGTGAGCTGCTCCCCCATGACCAGGGCGCCCGAACGCAACTGGGTTCGAATTGCGTTCACCGCCTCGCCATAGGGGTCGCGCAGTCGCATCGCCCGTCCACGCTGGTTGATCATGACCCCGCCCCAGGGTTGTGTTCGAAAGGGGCGGGTGGGCCACAGACCTTCTGGGGGTAAGCCCAGCCAGGCAATGATCTTTGACCAGCCATCGGCGACATACCGCCAATATCTGGCGTACTTGCGAGAAATATAGCAATGAAAATGCGAGATCCTGGCGCGCCCTGTACAAGCGCGCACAGACTCGGAATAGTTGAACCCGTCGGCCTGCGAGCCCGCATTGTGACCATGAGTTGTGTTTTGGAAGCCCCATGGCGGAGCCTGAAGCCCCACATGACGACCTGACCCTTGCTCAGGTCCTTCGGTTGATCAGGCAAAGGCGAGGCCTTCGGGCGGCGGACGCGGCGACGTCCATGGGTCTGCCCCTTCGCACCTATCTCAACTTTGAAGCCGACCTCAGCGGCGCTTCGCCCGCCCGACTGCTCGCGTTCGCCGATGCGGCCGACTGCGACGGGATGGCCCTTCTCCTGTGCGCCGGTGGCGCAGATCCCGCCCTGGCGCTCGCCTGCGCCGACAACAAGGCCGCACAGATCGCCATGGGCGCAGTTGAAGACCTCTATCAGAGCCTCGGGCCAGAGCTCAGCAGTCTGACCGCAGCGGCTGTCATCGGCGCCTTTGATCGCGCCAGCATCCTGCTGAAAGATGACGCCTTCGCCCGTTCACGGGAACGAGCCGACGAAACCGGCGATCCGCTTAGCCCCTTGACCCACCGTCAGCTGGAATGCCTGCGCTGGGCTCAGGCGGGCAAGAGCTCCAATGACATCGGCGTCATCCTGGGGATCTCACATCGCACCGTCGACAGTCACATCAAGGAAGCCTGCGCCAGGCTGGAGGTCAGAACCCGCGTGCAGGCGATTTCCCGGGCCATAGAGTTAGGGCTGCTGGCGCCGCGACCTCGGTAAACTTACTGATGCCCGCCTGCACTACGAACGACGGCCAATGGCGCCTGGAGGCCAGCCCGGCGCATGGTCGACGGGTGGGCTCACCATCGAACGACCCGGACGGGCCCTGGCTGCGCCCGCGCGATGAAGACGGCGGTCAGGGGGTCTTGGCCCCCGTCGCCTGCAGCCGAAAAACGCCTCGGCTCAAGCTCCTCTGGTCCATCCGCCTTGGGACCCCGCGGCCAGGTGCGCAATCAAGGGTGCGGCCTGAGCATCAACCTTGGTCCACAGAATCTCGCCGCGGCCACCCGAGACTCGAAAAGCTGGCGGCAAAGCGAGCCTGTCAGCTCACACGCCATAGCCAACACCCAGCCGATAAGGCGTCGGCCAAGCCTCGCTCAGGTTGCTAGACAGCTGAGATTTTGCATGCAAGCTCTACCATGGAGTGACCCACAGCGGCGCGTGCCTTGGCCAAAGATCTGGTCACAAAGACAACAGGTTGTCGCTTTGGAGGATCGTCATGAGACCCGCTGCCGCAGCGCTTATCGCCATCGCCACCGTTGCGAGTTCTGGACTCGCCAGCGCTCAGTCTAGCTACCTCTGGGAAGAACTCGGCTCCAGCGACGGCATGACTGTCAGCTACAACCCGCTCACTGTCCGCCACACAGATGGCCAGGTCAGCTTCCTGGAGAAGGTGAGCTTCGCCAGTCCCGTTCCGATCTCCAACGGGAAAAAGATGAGCTACTACACCGTCGAGATGACCATCGCCTGTGCGGCCGACACCTATGCCCATGCCAACTACACCGTCTATGGCGGCGACGGGGACGTCATACCAAACGTCCAAGATCCCACGCCAGCCGGGATGAATCCCATCCCCCCTGAGGGCGCGCCGATCGCGTTCAAAGCGAAGTTCTGCAAATAGTCGCCGCCTGCCCCTCATCCCCTCCAAGCCGTCTGAGGACGTCGAATGCTCGCTCTTCTGGCCGCTGCAAGCCTTGGGGCCCAGCCTTGCGCGCCGATCCAGGCGCTCGCCCAGCAAACCCTGGGGGCAGCCGGCGTGGTCGCGACAGGGCCAGCCTCGACCGGCACAACAGGCTGCTCGGTTAGCTTGAACGGTGGAGCCGAAATGGGGGCGAGCTTCGTGCAGGTCGCAGCCAAGCTTGATCAGGCCCTGACCGGTGAAGGCTGGACCCGAAACCTGTCGGCCGACGCCGATGGTCCTGGTGAGACAGCTGCCGGCTACGACCGGGCAGGCCAGAACCTTTCAGTTTCTGTAAGCCAGACCGGACGGAGCCCCAGACCCGCCTACAGCGTGGTTATGGCCTTAGCCGCGACCTCCGACGCCGCCCCCGCGCCTGACGCCATGGCCTCGGCCGTCGTTCTCGACCCAGCCTGCCTGGCGAAAACCGCCTGGGCGGTGGATCCGGCCGCCGACAAGATCCAAGCCTTTGGCTGCCGACCGCTCAGCGACATTCCTGCCCCCGACGCCGAGGGTTTCGTCAACTACACCCGGCCAGCCGTCGACGGGCAGGACGGCGGCTTCACCCGCGCCAAGCCCTCGGCTGACGCGCCCGCCGGCAAGGTTGTCTTTGTTGTCCAGGACAACACCGGCGGCAGTTTCACCGCCCAGGCCACGGTGACTGGCGTGCTCGGCGGCGACGGGTTCATGGAGGCTGACGGCCTCACGGTCGAGTGAGTCCTCAGCGACCCCGGGTCAGGGCCCTGTACTCAACCAGCCGTTCCTTATCGCGTCGCACCTGATCGCCGATCGTGTTGTCGACGTCCAGCGAGGCGAAGCGGACCCAGCCGTCCAGGCCGAGCTTGTCCTTCACCGCCTCGGTCGGCGTCTGCCACCGGGCATAGGACAGCCAAGACACGAGGATGGCCATGATCAACGCCGCCCCTTGCAGCACGCGGAAGCCGACGGCGTTGGCCTCGGGCGCCGGCCAAAATGCGAAGATGACGAGCCAGACGAGCACTACGAGGGGCGTACTGAGCCGACCAACCCAGCGCATCCAGTAACGCTCGCGCCGGACCCGCCAAAGCTCCATCTGGGCGTACTTTTCCAGATACTCCATGCGCGCCCCGATCCACATGACCAGACGCGTGAGGAACAGGGCGCGCTGGCCCCAGCCCTTGCCATCCATCTGAAACTGGGTCTCGGCCTGATCGGCCATGGCCCGGGCGTTGGTGAACAGGTTCTGCAGCTCGCGCGTCCGTTGGACGATCTCCCGGGAGAGCTCGTAGGAGTCGTTCTCCAGCCGAAACCGGTACTGGATGAACAATATGGCCGACACGGCATAGAACACGCCGAGCGTGGCCAGCATGCCCAGAACCGCCAGGCCTAACCCCTGGACCTGGTCGCCCACCCACCTGGCGAAAACGGTCGGCCCCAGCACCGCCATGACAGCGAAGCCCGCAAGGGCCAGGGCCTGGGTCAGTCTCTTGATCCCCACATGGACGCACAGGGCGCCGAAGACGCGACGGCCATAGCCGTGAACCCGCCCGCGAATATCGGCGTCGATCGGAAACCGCTCCTCGATCTGACGGGTGAACAGGACGTGGAAGCGGTCGGGCTTGTTCTCGGTTTCCCAGAAGGGAAAGATGTCGAGCGCCTGATTGAAATACTGGTCGATATTGGCCGAAATGACCGCAATCGCCTCGGGATCCAGGGTGAAATAGTCGCTTTCCTGGATGGGCCGCAGGATGCCGTCTCGGGCGCCCGTGGGCTCGGCGCGCGCGGCCGGAGTGGGCGGAGGCGCCATGCGATTGGGAATGTCTGCAGCGCCCGGCGGCGGGGCCGGTTGCGCTGCGAATGCAGCAGGGTGGGCCCCGCCCGCAAGCGAGGCATGATCATCATGGGACATGGCGGACGCTCTGAACCCCCTGGACGCCGGACAGCAGAGCTTAAGCCAAGGACGTTCTTTTCCCGATGACGTTCTCGCTAAGGGCGAAGCTTTCCAGGCCTCAAGGCGGGCGGAGGCGCTGCCGCCGAGGCGCTCTCAGCGGCCCCATCGCGAGCGGCCGTTGAACTTCTGTGCTAGGATTGCGACATAGCCGTCTTTCAGACGTTTCGCCTGCGCCGGCCCTTGAGGCGCCGACCGACCGCAGACGGACCGGGAGTTTCGCACCGCCATGAGCACCACCGACGTCCTCGAAGCCGAGTATCGCGACGGCCAGATCCGCACCCACGGGCCTGAGGGCTTTGAGGGCATGCGCAAGGCCGGCCGCCTGGCGGCCGAATGCCTGGACATGCTGACCCCGCATGTGGTCCCCGGCGTCGTCACCGACGATCTCGACCGCATGGCCCGGGAGTTCATCCTCGACCACGGCGCCCTGCCCGCCTGCCTGTTCTATCGCGGCTATTCCAAGACGGTCTGCATCTCGGTCAATCACGTGGTCTGCCACGGCATTCCCGGCGAGCGGGTTCTGCGTGAAGGCGACATCGCCAATATCGATGTGACCTGCATTGTCGACGGCTGGCACGGCGACCACAGCCGCATGTATGGGGTCGGCCCCGTCTCGGCCCGCTCCAAGCGGCTGGTGGAGGTGACCTATGAGTCCATCGCCCGCGGCATCGCCGCGGTGAAGCCGGGCGCCACCACCGGCGACATCGGCCACGCCATCCAGTCCTATGTGGAGTCCATGCGCTGCTCTGTGGTCCGCGACTTCTGCGGCCATGGCCTGGGCAAGGTGTTCCACGACGCCCCCAATATCCTGCACTTCGGCCAGCCCGGTCAGGGCGAGGTGCTGAAGGCCGGCATGTTCTTCACCATCGAGCCCATGGTGAACCTGGGCAAACCCTCGGTGAAGGTGCTGGCCGACGGCTGGACGGCGGTGACCCGCGACAAGTCCCTCTCAGCCCAGTGCGAGCATTCCATCGGCGTCACCGAGGACGGGGCGGAGATCTTCACCGCCTCCCCCGCCGGCCTCTTCCAGCCCCCGATCGAGACGGCCTGAGGCGCAAGCTGATCAGGTTCGGGGGATTGATCATCGGGCGATCTCCCGAGCCCTGCGTTTGACCCCGAGGATCACGAGCTGATGCGGCTGTCTCATCCCAAGCTCATGGGCGCGATCCTTCTTCTGCTGGCCCTGGCCGCCTGCGGCGATGACAATTCCGACTACCAGGGTCTTAGGCCGGCCTCCGGGCGCGAGGTGACCGTCGGCGCTGCGGAGCCGCTGGCCACCAACATCATGAACGACCTGACTCCGGCCTGGTCCACGCGCGGCGACGCCAACAGCGTCAGCCTGACCCTGAACCATGTGGGCACGACCCCGCCGACCCTGGTGCTGACCATGACCTGCGCCCTCGGCGCGGTGCTGACGGTGGAAAGCCCCCTGTTCATCTCGGACGCCGGCGGAGATCTCCTGCGGATCGGCGCCGGCGAGGTGGTGGTTGGCCTGCCCGTCATTACCACTGCCGAGACCCCAGGCGTCACCGCTGAAGGTCCGGCCTTCCGCGATCTGCTGGCCCAAATCACTGTCGGCCGCCAGATCAGCCTCAGCTACGGCGCTCAAACTCTGGGCCCCTTGCCGCCGGCTCCACATCCGTTGATTTCGCGCTTCACCAATCGGTGCCGCGACTACCTGGAACCGCGGGGCAGCTAGTCACCCACTCCCTCACCGATCGCGCTCGCGAACCACTCGAGCTGATTGCGCTCGAACTTCAGCGACTCGTAGAAGCTGATCGCCTCGTCATTGTCGGACTCTGTGGCGAGCCAGGCGTAGGTGCAGCCCTGCGCCTCCCCCCATCTGACGAGCGCGGCGATGAGCTGGCGTCCAATTCCGCGGCGCTTGTGGCTCGGGGCCACGCCGAGATTGTCGATATAGAGATCAGACGCCCGGTCAGGCTGGACATGCACCATGCCGCGAATCTGCCCGACCACCAGGTCAGCCTCCACGGCCACGAACATCACGTGACCGGCCGCGGCCAGAAACGGGCCAAGTCGATCAGGTGTGATGTCCTCGTCGAACACATCGTCGGCGACCTTGGCCAGCAGGTCTGCGTTTTCCGCCGTGACGCCATGAATGACGATCGCCATCACAATCTCCCCTTCGCGCAAGCCTTCATCGGCCGCGACCGCTTACGCAACGCCGGTGCGCAGACGTTTCAGCGCCTCAGGATACCGCCGAGACAGGGGCGCCTCCAGGCCGTCCAGGGAGATGCGGTAGTCGCCCGACCCTTCAGGGGTGAGGCCGGTGACGGCGCGCGCGTTCACGAGCCAGGACCGGTGGGTGCGCTGGAAGTCGGATGGACCAAGCTCAGTCTCGAGGGCCGCGAGCGAGCCTCGCATCATCGGCCGACGGCCGTCGCGCAGGCGGAACTCCACATAGTTTCCAGCGCTGGTCACAGCCAAGATGTCGTCCAGCCGCACCCGAACCAGACGGGCACCGTCGCGGATGTCGAAGAGTTCGGCGGGCGACGGCGCGGTCTCGCCGCCCCGGTCTAGGACGCCGATGAGCAGGTAGCCGCCAACGAACAGGCCATAGGCCACCAGGTCCTTCCAGACCTCGTAGCGATAGGCGCCGACCGCCGCCCAGAGATCATAGGCCTGTCCCAGGGCGGCGAAGGCCGCGGCGCGAAACAGGATGAACAGGCCCACATGCACCCCTGAAAAGAGGAGCGCCGCCAAGGCGTGGGCCCCCAGGCGCATGGGTAAGAACCATGTCCCAGTCGCCCGCAACACCGCCCAGGGCGTCCAGGCCAGCAGGGTGATGGCGAGCCAGCTTGAGCCCTCGAAGACCAGGTGTTCGACCACCCGACCGCGCCCGCCCTGGGTGAAGCCCAGGACATTGAGCAGGCACACCGCCCCGGCGACGACAGTGATCACAAGCCAGCCGATCGCCAGTTGTCGACGCGCTCGATCTGCCGGCCGCCGCTCGTCCCTCTGGCCGCGCCGCTTGTCCCAGAACGCTTTCACCCCGCCGCCGCCGTCGCGATGAGGAGGCTCATTCGCCTGAGAGGGAGACTGCGCCATGAGCGATCCGAGCCCGCGCCGATACGATCTGGACTGGATCCGCATCGGCGCCTTTTTCCTGCTGATCCTCTACCACGTGGGCATGTTCTATGTGCCCTGGGACTGGCATGTGAAGAGCCCACAGCCGGTGGCCTGGCTCGAGCCGGTGATGCTGCTGACCAATCCCTGGCGGCTTTCGCTGCTGTTCCTGGTCTCTGGCGCCGCGACCCGCTTCATGGCCGACAAGCTGGCGCCCGGCGTCCTCGTAAGCCAGCGCACCGCCCGGCTGCTTCCGCCGCTGGCGCTGGGCGTGCTGATCATTGTCCCGCCCCAGTCCTATTACGAGATCGTCGAACAGCTGGGTTTCGCCGAGGGCTACCTCGCCTTCTACGGTCGCTATCTGACAGCATCGGGTGGCTGGTGCGACGCCGAGGGCTGCCTCATCACGCCCACCTGGAACCACCTGTGGTTCGTCGCCTATCTGCTGATCTACACCCTGGCGCTCGCGGCGCTGATCGCCTGGGCGAGGCCCGTGCTGCGCCGTCTTGAGGCGGGGTTTTCTAGCCTGCCGGCCTGGGCCCTGCTGATCACGCCGATCCTCTTCTTGGGCCTGGCCCGGGCGGTCCTGCTGCCGCGGTTCGGGATCACCCACGCCCTGGTGGACGATGGGTACAACCACGTCCTGTCCTTCAGCATGTTCCTGTTCGGCTATCTGACCGCCAGGTCCGATACGGTCCGGCAGCGCCTTATCAGCCTGCGCTGGCCGGCCCTCGTCCTGGCCCTGGCCGCCTACGGGGCGTTCAGCCTCTATGCCTGGACCTGGCGCGAGGCTGTAGCTGAGCCCGCCGCCAGCCTCGTGCTCGCCATGCGGTTCGTCTATGCGGTCGACCAGTGGTGCGCAATCGTCGCCATCCTGGGCTTCGGCGCCCGCCACCTGAACCGCCCGCATCCGGCGCTGGCCTATCTGACCCTGGCGGTCTTCCCCTACTACATCGTCCACCAGAGCGTGATCGTCGTCGCCGGCCACCACCTGGCGCAGACGGGCCTGCCCCAGGGCGTGGAAGCCGCGCTACTAATCGTCGTCACGATAGCGGCCTGCGGCCTCACCTATGAGATCGTCCGCCGGGTCCCCCTGCTGCGGCCGTGGTTCGGCCTGAAGAACTGATCGCGCATCTGGCGGGGTCAGGACGCCGATCACGCCAGATGAGTGATGAAGGCGGGCTGAGACCCGACCAAAGCCCGCGCTCTGCCGAGCTTGGTCAACAACCCCGATCAACTGGGCGAGGACGCGGAAGACATACGCAAGCGCCTCAAGGGGCGTCTGGCCGCCACTGACCGGGCGCGGGTGAAGAAGACCTCGCACGCCTACGGCTGCGTAGCTGACCAAGAAGGTCTTCAACCGTACCCTTGCCGGAGGCCGACACCGAGCAACCGAACAGCCCACCGGCGCCCCTAGCCTCGCCTAGCCGCCACTATGCCATACTGATATCGGTTAACACATCGCGATAGGTAAGTGATGTAGATTACGGCATCACAGAGATCGACAAGCTCCTACCCATTTGATATATTACTCGATATCATGTAGGTAGATTGATGCAGAATAAGAAATCAAAGAGCCTGGCCATGTCCACCTTGGGCGACATCGTACGCCAGGCCAGGCAGGCAAAAGGTTGGAGCCAGCGCGACCTCAGCGCGCGCACCCACATGCCCCAGGCGCAGATCTCCCGCATCGAAAACGCTGACGTGGATCCTCAGGTGTCCACCCTGATCGAACTGGCCCGAGCGCTCGAGCTCGAACTGCAGCTCATCCCAAAGTCGGCCTTAACGGCGGTTGAGGCGACCGTGCGATCGACCAAGGCGCGGTCTGACGAGCGCGCATTCCAAAGCCTCATGGCTGAACTCATGCGCGCTGCCGAACAGGCCCTTGCCATGACGCCCGATCGCGAAGACATCGCCTCTTTGCTGTCGAGCCTGAGTGATCTTCAACCGCTGACGACCGGCCTGCGCGCGCGCGCCCTAATGGACGATCTCAAGAGCGTGCAGACTCTGTTGCACGGCTTCCTGACCTGTCCACCTGCCGAGCGCCCGAGCCGCACTCAGCCGATCCGCGACGCCGCGCGAAGGCTCAAGGACTTGAGAAACATGCTGGCGCATGCCCCGGCAGGCGAACGGCCAGCCTACAGTCTGGACGATGAGGAGTGACGATGGCGGCTGACGCCTTGGAAGTGCTGCTTGCCGACAGAAGGATCGGCCTGATCACCGCACTCGGCGGCGACCAGTCGATCTTTGCCTTTGACGACGCCTACGCCGAGGACCCAGACCGGCCGACGCTGAGCCTGTCCTTCAAGGGGGCTCGCGGCGGCCTGTTGAGGGACCACAGGCCGACCCAGACGCGGCTCACGCCGTTCTTTTCCAACCTCCTGCCGGAAGGTCCGCTGCGAGAATACCTCGCCAAGCGCGCCGGGGTGAAGCCGATGCGGGAATATCCGCTGTTGGAGACCCTGGGCCTAGACTTGCCCGGCGCCATCACTGTGCGGCCGAGGGGTAGCGGCGGAATCAACGACGGCGACGCGGCTGAAGACGACCAGGCGCTCGATAGCGGCGCCGGGGCCCACCATGCGGCCTTGCGCTTTTCGCTGGCCGGCGTGCAGCTGAAATTCTCGGCCATCCAAAAGGCTCAGGGCGGTCTGACGATTCCGGCGAACGGTCGCGGCGGCGACTGGATCATCAAGCTGCCGTCCATGCGGTTTCCCGCTGTGGCGGCCAACGAATTTTCGATGATGCGCCTAGCGCGCGCCATGGGCATGGACATCCCAGACGTCGAGCTCCTCCCGCTCGATCAGATCGAGGGCCTGCCCGAGGGCCTGGGCAAGTTCGAGGAGGATGCCTTCGCCATCCGCCGCTTCGACCGCCCCCTCAACGGCCCCCCGGTCCACATCGAGGACTTCGCCCAGGTCTTCGGCGTCTATCCGGCGGAGAAGTACGACAAGGGCTCCTACCGCAACATCGCCAAGGTGCTCTGGTTGGAAACGGGCGAGGACGGGGTGAGCGAGTTCATCCGCCGTCTGGTGTTCAACGCCCTGATCGGCAACGCCGACATGCACCTGAAGAACTGGTCGCTGATCTACCCGGACGGCCGCACGCCCAAGCTTGCCCCGGGCTACGACTTCCTATCAACGACCCTCTACCTTCCCGATGAGAACGCGGCATTGAAGTTCGCCCGGACGAAGAAGGTCGCCGAACTGACCCTTGGCGAGCTGATCTATATGGCCGCCAGAGCCGGCATCCCTGAAGCCTTGGCGAAGGATGCGGCGATGCAGGCGGTCGACCGCTTCCACGAGGTCTGGCCCAAGGAGCGCCCTCACCTGCCGATCTCAGAAGCCTTGGCGGCCGCGATCGAGCGGTTGGTGGCCTTGATCCCACTCGCTCAAGGCCGGTGACCTACCAAAGGCATCGAAACTCTCAGGCGAACGGTTAGGGCCGCTAACCACGCATCAATCAGAGCGTTGCCGTACTTGTCCGGAAGGGAGGCAGCCAAGAGGCCAGGAAGGCCATGGAACGATCACGTAGCCAAGCCCGGGAAACGATGGGGCTGCACAGCCAGCGGCGTCATCAGCTGGGCCACCTGGATCCCGGCCCCGAGGACGGCAGGATCATACTGGCGGCTAGCGTGGGAGGCCCTTTGGGCGCGGAACCAACCGCGCCCTGGCATGGGTCGTCTACTGGCGCGCCTTGCGGGCGGCGTAGCGACGGTCGCGAGCTTCTTTCTGCTCGGCCTTGGTCAGGGCCTTGCGGGCCTTGCGTTCGCCGCGCTTGGCGTCGAGGGCTTCAGCGGCGAGCGCTTCCTCGGCGAGGCGGGCGGCTTCTTCGGCTTCGGCGGCGGCCTGCTTCTTGGCTTCCTTGGCCGCCTGGCGCTCCTGGCGAACGCGCTCCAGCTCGGCTTCGCGCAGGGCGGCGCGTTCGGCAAACAGCGGATCAGACACGGCCGCCTTGGGCTTCATCTTGGCCAGCAGGGCCTTCTTGGCCTCCGCGGCGGTCTTCAGGCGTTCAGAGAAACCCGTGCGTTCGTCCTGGTTCATGTGGAGCTTTCATCGTGTTGCGCCGCCTCGGCGGCTTCGGAAGGGGTGTCGGTGGTCTCAGGCGGATGGAAGGTGGCCGCGCAGATGGCCTGCAGGTGGCGGCGCACCGAATAGGTGGCCAGCAGGGCGTCGACGGCGCGGCAGCCCTCGAACTTCAGACGGCTCTTCAGCGCGGCCAGGTCGGCGACTTCGCCTGAGCGGGCGAGGAAATAGGCGCGTTCAAGGGTCGACATGGTCATCCTCTCTCGTTCGGCATGAACGCAGAGCCCCGTCGATCTCGAGGTCCGGCGCGTTCATGCATAGGCTGTGGCGCCCCGGCATGCGGCGCGCGATCATTCGAAAATTGCTGACGAGGATCGAAATAGGCTCGGGCTCGATCCGAAGAGCAAGCGTGGAGAGCGACCGAACCCATGCAATATGACGCCAGCATAACACCAAATCGGCGCGAAAGCCAGGGCGCCCCGGCGCTTCCTAAGGGGCCGGCTTCACCGCCGGACGGAGCTGACTTTCCGGGGCCACGGCCATCTCCGCCGTGCACAGGACGCCGGCGCCCGGCGCCACGGCCACGTCGGCCGGCATGCGGCTGAGGACGCCTTCGGCCTGGCCCTTGATCCACCACTGCCAGCCATCGCCCGCATAGCGCGCCCCGCTCGCCGACCTCGCCAGGGGCAGGAAGTGGGTCTCTCCCCGGTAGCTGATCATGGCCGCGTCCTGGCTCCTGTAGGAGACCCTCAGACGCTCCCCATTGGCGCAACGATAGCTGGCGATGACATCGCCCGGGGCCTTCGGCTCACCCAGAGGCTCGGCGGCCGGCGCGGCGGCGGCCAGGGCCAAGGGGGGCGTCTCGGCCGCCGCGGGGGGGCGGGCTGCGGTCCCCGGCTGGGGTCGGGCCGGCGCCTCACAGGCGGCGAGCGCCAGGGCCGCGAGGGGGATCAGCGCGGGGTGCTGAGCTGGACGGGTGGCGACCTTCTGCGACATGGAAAAACTCCAGTCCACAGACTAACCCCGTCTGGCCCATATCCCTAGCCCTTGGCCGACGCCTCCCAGACGAGAAAGTCTGGATCGGCCAACAGGCGCGCGACATAGGCGCCCGCCGCGCCCGTATCGCCATAGTCGCCGAGGCGCACACCATAGGTGCGCAGGCGCGTGGCCACCGGCGTATAGAAGGCGTCGGCGATCGACCAGGACCCCGTCAGGAAGGGACCGCCATAGCGGTCCAGCATGTCCGACCAGAGGCGGACAAGCTTGCCAACATCCTCCTGAGTGTCCGGCGACAGATCCATCGCTTGCGGCGCTTCGTCCAGGGCCATGGGGCATTCGCGGCGCAGGGCGGCGAATCCTGAGTGCATCTGGGCCGCCGCCGCCCGCGCCTGCGCCCGGGCGCCAGGATCTGCAGGCCACAGGGCCGCCTCAGGAAACCGCTCGGCGAGGTATTCGCAGATCGCCAGGGAATCCCAGATCGCCAGATCGCCGTCGTTCAGGACAGGCGCCAGGCCCGACGGAGAATAGGGGGCGAGATCGACCTTCGTGGCCTCGCCTCGCCGCAGCTCCACCTCGGTTTCGGTGAAGGCCGCGCCCGTCTTCCGCAAGACCAGCCACGGCCGCAGCGACCAGGTGGACCACCGCTTCGTACCGATTATGAGCTCCATCCGCGCCTCCTCGAAATCTGGGTATCTCACTTGCCCAACCCCGACAGAGCCTGTCTAGAGTGCCCCAACGATAAGAAGCCGTCCGCCCAGGAGACATCGTCCATGACAGACACAACCGCCCCCGGGGCGACCAATCCGGCGCCGCCGGCAGCCGAGCCCGAAGGTGTCCGCCCCCTGACCAAGCCGGTCAGAACCTACGCCTTGAGCCTCTTGCTCGGCATCTACACGATCAACTTCCTCGACCGGCAGGTGGTGAATATCCTCGCCGAACCGATCAAGCAGGACCTGGGCCTCGCCGACTGGCAGCTCGGCCTGATGAGCGGCTTGGCCTTCGCCCTCTTCTATACCGTGCTCGGCATTCCGATCGCCCGCCTGGCCGAGCGGGGCAATCGCCCCCTTATCATCGGTTCGGCCGTGGCGGTCTGGAGCGGCTTCACCGCCCTGTGCGGCGTGGCGCAGAACTTCTTCCAGCTGATCCTGTTCCGGATCGGCGTCGGCGTCGGCGAGGCCGGCTGCACCCCGCCGGCCCACTCGCTGATCAGCGACTATGTGCCCAAGGAACAGCGCTCCACCGCACTCGCCTTCTACTCCATGGGCACGCCCATCGGCGGCCTTCTGGGTCTGATCTTCGGCGGGCTGATCGCCGACGCCTATGGCTGGCGCACCGCCTTCTTCGTGGCCGGCGTGCCGGGTGTCCTGTTCGCCATCCTGGCCATCTTCACCCTGCCCGAGCCCCGCAAGGAGCTCGCCCGGCGGGCCAACAAGATCCAGGCCAGCTCGGCGACCTTCCCAGAGACCATGAAGTTCCTCAAAGGCCGCAAGACCTTCTGGTACATCTCGTTTGCTGCGGCGATCAAAGCCTTCATCGGCTATGGCCACGCGCCCTTCACCGCCTCGTTCTTCCTGCGCAACTATCCCGATCAGGTTCAGTCGCTCGCCTCCACCGTGGGCGCCACCGTCGGCTACAATCTGCAGTCCATTGGCTTCCTGGGTCTGGCGCTCGGCCTCATGTCCGGCACCGCCGGGGCACTCGGCTCGTGGCTCGGCGGCTTCATCGCCGACAAGTTCGCCGCCCGGGACCTGCGCGCCCAGATGGTCGCCCCGGCGCTGGCGTCTCTGATCACCATCCCAATCTATATCGCCGCGGTGACCATCGGGAACGTTCCCCTGGCCCTGCTGCTGCTCACCGTGAACGGCCTCCTGGGAACCATCTGGTATGGCCCGGTCTACGGGACGGCCCAGTCCATCGTGCCGCCGCACATGCGGGCCACCACCTCGGCCATCCTGCTGTTCATCATCAACCTGATCGGTCTGGGCCTTGGCCCGCTCGCCGTGGGCCTGCTCAGCGACTACTTCGCCGTGGGCATGAACATGGGCTCGGCTGAAGGCATCCGCTGGGCGCTGATCGTCTCGTCCAGCTTCGGTCTGATCGCCTTCTACTGCTTCTGGCGAGCCACCCAGACCATCCGCGAAGACCACGTGGGCTGATCTGCCCCCGCCCGGCGCCCTTAAGCGGCGTCGGCCGGACCCTTCATGGGCTCTGGCGTCGGGCCGGAGCCTGTGTCCACATGCCTCTCCATAAGAACGAAAATCCGTTCGGGGGAGGGATTCTTGACCGCTATCGACGCCGGCGCGACTGCGCCGCCAAAACCTCAGTTCTCTGAGGGTTACAAGACCACGGTCCTGGGCCTGCTGGTCCTGGCCTACACCTTCAACTTCATCGACCGCACGATCATCTCGACCATTGGTCAGGCGATCAAGGTCGACCTCGGTCTCACCGACACCCAGCTCGGCCTGCTGGGCGGCCTGGCCTTCGCCCTGCTCTACACCACCCTGGGCATCCCGATCGCCCGGCTCGCCGAGCGCGGCAACCGGGTCAACATCATCTCGATCTCCATCGTGATCTGGTCGGCCTTCACCGCACTCTGCGGCATGGCCAACAACTTCCTGATGCTCATCCTCTTCCGCCTGGGCGTGGGCGTCGGCGAGGCTGGTCTCTCCCCGCCAGCTCACTCCCTGATCAGCGACTATTACGAGCCCAAGCGCCGGGCGACCGCCTTGTCGATCTATTCTTTTGGTATTCCGCTGGGCACCATGTTTGGCGCGGTGGCCGGCGGCTGGCTGGCCCAGAACGTCTCCTGGCGCGCGGCCTTCGTCGTGGTCGGCCTGCCCGGCATCCTGGTGGCCCTCGCCCTGAAGATCTTCGTCAAGGAGCCCCCACGGGGCTATTCGGAGCAGGTGGCGGTCGTCGACACGCCGATCCTGGAGGGCGAGGAAACCGTCCCGCCGGTGGCGATCAAGCCGCCGTCCATCCTGGCCGTGGCCAAGCGGATCTTCGGCCGCTGGGGCTTCTTCCACATGGTGGCGGGCATCACGGTCGCCTCCTTCGCCAGCTATGGCACCGGCCAGTATCAGGCGGCCTATTTCATCCGCATGTTCGGCCTGGACCTGGCCACTGTCGGCCTGATCTTCGGCCTGGTGGGCGGGGTCGCCGCCGGCGTGGGCACGCTGCTGGGCGGCTTCCTCACCGACTGGGCCGGAAAGCGGTCGGGACGCTGGTACGCCCTTGTCCCGGCGCTTGGCCTGCTCATCGCCTGCCCACTCTACATCCTCGTCTATCTGCAGAATGACTGGCGCTGGGCCGCAGCCCTGCTGCTGCTGCCAGGCATCTTCCACTACACCTATCTGGGCCCGACCTTCGGGGTGATCCAGAACGCGGTGTCCCTGCGGATGCGGGCCACGGCTACGGCCCTGCTGTTCTTCGTGCTCAACCTGATCGCGCTGGGCTTTGGTCCTCCCTTCTGCGGCTGGTGCATCGACATGATCAGCCAGCACCTGTTCGCCGCCAACAATATGGGGGACTTCTTCACCCTCTGCCCCGGCGGGATCGGGGCTCCGGGCGCGGGCCCTGTCGTGGATGCGGCCTGCCGGGCGGCCATCGCCGAGGGGTCCAGGCAGGGGATCATCTGGAACCTGCTGATCTACGCCTGGGCCGGCGTCCACTATCTGCTGGCGGCCATCACCCTGCCCAAGGACATGGCCACGGCGCTGAGCGCCTCTAACGAGGACTGACCCTTCGTCTTGACAGGCGGGCGCCTTGGCCTCCATCAGCCGGTGTCCAAGGAGCCCGCCTATGATCCCCCGTTACGCCCGCGCCGACGCCGCCGACATCTGGTCGCCCCAGACGAGGTTCAAGATCATGTTCGAGATCGAGGCGCACGCGGCCGACGCCATGGCCGAGCTGGGGGTCATCCCCAAGGCGGCAGCGGAGACCATCTGGGCCAAGGGCCGCGACGTGGTCTGGGACGCCGACCGTATCGACGCCATCGAACGCGAAGTGAAGCACGACGTCATCGCCTTCCTGACCCACGTCACCGAAGTGGTCGGGCCTGAGGCGCGCTTCCTGCACCAGGGCATGACGTCATCCGACGTCAACGACACGGCGCTGGCCGTCCAGCTCAGCCGGGCCACCGACCTCCTGATCGAGGACGTGGACCTGGTCCTGGCGGCGCTGAAGAAGCGGGCCTTCGAGCACCGCATGACGCCTTGCGTCGGCCGCAGCCACGCCATCCACGCCGAGCCGACCACCTTCGGCCTCAAGCTCGCGGGCCACTATGCCGAGTTCCAGCGCGCCAAGGAGCGCCTGGCCATGGCCAAGTTCGAGATCGCCACCTGCGCCATCTCCGGCGCGGTTGGCACCTTCGCCAATGTCTCGCCCCAGGTCGAAGCCCGTGTGGCCGAAAAGATGGGGCTGGCTGTGGAGCCGGTCTCCACCCAGGTGATCCCGCGGGATCGCCACGCGGCCTATTTCTGCGCCCTCGCTGTCGTCGCCTCGTCCATCGAGCGCCTGGCCGTCGAGATCCGCCATCTGCAGCGCACCGAGGTGCTGGAGGCCGAGGAAGCCTTCGATGTGGGCCAGAAGGGCTCAAGCGCCATGCCGCATAAGCGCAACCCGATCCTCACCGAGAACCTGACGGGCCTCGCCCGTCTGATCCGCTCGGCTGCGGTCCCAGCGCTGGAGAATGTCGCCCTCTGGCACGAGCGCGACATCAGCCACTCGTCGGTGGAGCGCGGCATCGCGCCCGACGCCACCATCCATATGGACTTCGCGCTGCGCCGCCTGGCCGGCGTCATGGAGCGGCTGGTGGTCTATCCGGAGAACATGGCCAAGAACCTCGACCGCCTGGGCGGCCTGGTCCATTCCCAGCGGGTGCTGCTGGCCCTGACCCAGAAGGGCTCCTCGCGGGAAGGCGGCTATGCGGCGGTCCAGCGCAACGCCATGAAGGTCTGGCGCGGCGAAGGCAATTTCCTGGACTTCCTGAAGGCCGATCCTGAGATCACCCTGGCGGACGAGGAGCTCGAGGCCCTGTTCGACCTCGGCTACCACTTCAAGCACGTGGACACGGTCTTCGCCCGGGTGTTCGGCGAGCAGGCCTGACCTCGAGCCCAACAGAAAAGGGCGGCCGCCGTCGCCGGCGCCGCCCTGGTCTGCATCATGTTTGAAGCGCTTCGGGCGACTGCGGCCGCCCGGAGACAGCCCTACTCCCCGCCGCGAACCTGTTCGCGGGCCTGGGCCATGAACTCGTCCATCTTCATCCGGACCTCCCCCTCGGAGACCTGAACGCCAGATCCCTTGAGGTCCTCGAAGACCTTGCGCAGCACGTCTTCCTCGCCGGGTTGCTCCAGGTCGGAGCGCACCACGGCCTGGGCGTAGGTCGCCACGCGATCCTCGGCCAGACCCATCAGGCCAGCGGCCCATTCGCCCAGCATGCGGTTGCGCCGCGCGCTGGCCTTGAATTCCTGTTCCTGATCGAGCGCGAACTTCCTTTCGAAGCCCTTCTCACGATCGTCAAACGTGGTCATGCGTTCCCCGATAAGCGGCATATGGCAGGGGTGCATACCTCTCGCTGGGCCGCCCCGCAATCGAAACAGGCGAGTCGCCTGATGTTCGCAGCCGCGGCGAAGTCGCGCGGGATGAGGCTGAAGCGCAAGGTTTGCGCCCGCCGCGTCCATCCGCTAATTTCCGGCCGCCTCATGTCGAGCGAGAGGCCGAGTCGGAACCGCGCGTGGAGACCGCTGCGCGCGTTTTTTCATTTCCGATGGCGGCAAGCCCTCGTTCTGGGAGAAGGCATTGCAGATGACCCGCCGCAAAAAGATCTACGAGGGCAAGGCCAAGATCCTCTACGAGGGTCCCGAGCCCGGCACCCTGATCCAGTACTTCAAGGACGACACCACCGCCTTTGACGCGACCAAGAAGGCCGTGCTGGAGGGCAAGGGCGTCATCAACAACCGCATCAGCGAGTTTGTGATGACCCGTCTGAATTCCATCGGGGTGCAGAACCATTTCATCAAGCGGTTGAACCTGCGCGAGCAGCTGATCCGCGAGGTGGAGATCATTCCGCTGGAGGTGGTGTGCCGCAACATCGCCGCTGGCTCGCTCTCGACCCGGCTTGGGCTGCCTGAAGGCCAGGCCCTGCCTCGCTCGATCATCGAGTTCTTCCTGAAGGACGACAAGCTCCACGACCCGATGGTCACCGAGGAGCACATCACCGCCTTCAACTGGGCCTCGACCCAGGAGATCGACGACATCATGGCGCTGACCCTGCGGGTCAACGACTACCTCACAGGCATGTTCGGCGCCGTCGGCATCACCCTGGTGGACTTCAAGATCGAGTTCGGCCGCGTGTGGGAGAACGACTTCGGTCGGGTCATCCTGGCCGACGAGATCAGCCCCGACTCCTGCCGCCTGTGGGATTCGACGACCAACGAGAAGCTCGACAAGGACCGCTTCCGCCGCGATCTGGGCGATGTGATCGAGAGCTATACCGAGGTGGCGCGTCGTCTCGGGATCATGAAAGAGATGCCCACCGTGATCCAAGGAGGACTGCACTAGTGAAGGCCAAGGTCCACGTCTTCCTCAAGCCGGGCGTCCTGGACGTCCAGGGCAAGGCCGTCGAGCAGGCCCTCCACGGCCTGGGCTGGTCGGGCGTCGAGGGCGTCCGCGTCGGCAAGACCATCGAGTTCGATCTGGCGGCCGCCGACCGGGCCGCCGCCGAAGCCGAGGTCAAGGCCATGTGTGACAAGCTCTTGGCCAACACGGTCATCGAAAGCTATCGGGTCGAACTGGCGTGAAGTCCTGGGGCGCCCTGGCCCCTGGCCTGTTGGCCCTCGGCCTTGCGGCCTGTGCGCCATCTGCGCCTGAGCCCGTGGCCGCCTTCGAATTGGATTGCACCCAGGGCTTTGACTCGATCCGGGACCAGATCGTCGCCCGCCCAGGGGTGACGCCAGCTCCAGACGCCCCCGGGGAGCCCTACGAGATCTTCAATGAAGACAGCGGACGGGCCTCCTACATATTCACCAAGTCCGAGGCTCCGGCCCATCCGGCGGTGTTCATCCAGACCGCCACACGACGGGACGGGGTTCGGGTGATGGAACATGAAGGCTGCGCCAAGGGCGATCCCGCCGCCTATGACCAGCTTCTCGCCTACTGGGAGTCCCTCGCCGCCGCGCGGTGACAACCAGCCTCCCCGGCTCCGGCCGGGCAACTTTGGAACGACCAGGTTCGAACGCGACATGAAAGCCGCCGTCATCGTCTTCCCCGGCTCCAACTGCGACCGCGACTGCAAGGTCGCCGTGGAGCGCTCCACAGGCGCCCAGGTCGAGATGGTGTGGCATGGCGACACCGCCCTGCCTGAGGGCCTGGACCTGATCGTCCTGCCGGGCGGCTTCTCCTACGGCGATTACCTGCGATGTGGGGCCATGGCGGCCCTGTCCCCGGTGATGACCGAGGTGAAGGCCGCCGCCGAGCGCGGCGTGGCCACCGTCGGCATCTGCAACGGCTTCCAGGTGCTCTGCGAGGCGGGTCTGCTGCCCGGCGCCCTGCTGCAGAACGAGCGGCTGAAATATGTCTGCAAACCGGTGGCTCTCGAGGTCACCAACGCCCAGACTCGCTTCACCTCCGGCTATGGGGGTCGCCGCGAAGTGGTCATGACGGTAGGCAATGGCGAGGGCAACTACTTCGCCGACGAGGCGGCCCTTGAGCGGCTGGAAGGCGAAGGTCAGGTGGTGTTCCGCTACCGCGACAATCCCAATGGCTCGGCCCGCGACATCGCCGGCATCGTCAACGCCCGGGGCAATGTGCTCGGCATGATGCCGCACCCCGACCGGGCCTTCGAGCCCGAACTGGGCTCGGCCGACGGCGCCATTCTGTTCCAGAGCGCGCTCGCCAGCGCCTGACCGGACGGTCGGTCCACCGGCCCATTACGGCGAACAGCGCAATAGATTGGTCTGAGCGGGCAAGCCGGGCTATGCGCAGGGCCATGTCTTCCGCCGAGTCCGCCCTGCCGCCCCCCAGTCCGCTGGCCGTCCCGGTCCTGATGGGGGTGGTGTTCCTCAGCCTCATCGGCTTTGGGGTGGTGATCCCCCTGCTGCCTTTCTACGCGGTGGTGTTCTCCGCCACCGCCTGGCAGGTCACCCTGATGTTTGCGGTGTTCGCCGCAGGCCAGTTTTTCGGCGAGTTGATCTGGGGCCGTTTGTCGGACCGCATCGGCCGCAAGCCGGTGATCCTCGGCACCATCCTGATGGCGGCGCTCGGCTATGTGGCCCTGGCCTATGCGCCCAACATCTGGTTCGCGGTCGCCGCCCGCGCCGTGGCCGGCGTGTTCAGCGGCAATATCTCCACCATCCAGGGCTACATCGTCGATGTGACCCCGCCTGAGAAGCTGGCCGGACGCCTGGGTCTGATCGGCTCGGCCTTCGGCATCGGCTTTGTGGTCGGGCCGCTGCTGGGCGGTCTGCTGGCGCGCCCGGAACTCGGCGCGGCCGGCTTCCAGCCGCCCTTGCTGACGGCTGCGGCCCTGTGCCTGGCCGGCGCGGCCGGCGCGGCGGTCTTTGTGCGAGAGAGCCGAGGCCGGGCCGCGGCCGGCGCCCAGCGCCCCGGCCCCCTCCAGGCCCTGGCCCAGACCCTGCGCGATCCCACCCTGCGCCGGCTGATGGGCGGCACCTTCCTGTCCTTCGCTGGCTTCTCGGCCATGTGGTCGATCTTTGGCCTCTGGGGGGCGGCGGAGTACGGCTGGGATCCCAAGATGATCGGCTTCGTCATGGCGCTCACCGGCGTCGCGGCCGCGACAAGCCAGGGCGTCCTGGCGGGCTGGGCCGTTCAGAAGATCGGCGAGCGGCCCACCGTTCTGATTGGCCTGACGGTCACCGCGGTCTTCCTGTTCCTTGAAGCCCTGGGGCCTCCGGTCACCGTGGCCATCATCCTGATGATCGTGCTGGTGATCGGCCACACTACCAGCCAGCCGGCCACATCCTCGCTGATCTCCCGGGCGGCGCCCGCCGGCCGCCAGGGGGAAACCCTGGGGGCCAACAACGCCTCCAGCGCCGCCGCCCGGGTCCTCGGGCCGGTGATGGCGGGCTTCCTGTTCTCAGGGGTCGGGACCTGGGCGCCCTTTGTGCTGGCCGGCGTCCTGATCCTGCCGGCCGCCGTTCTGATCGGCCTGGGCGGACGGCGCTGAGCGCAGGAGCGGCAGCTCGCCCCGGGCCACGGCCATGCCCATCTGCAGGCTTCGCGCGATCATTTCTGCGCGGGCGATGAACAGCGCTGCGGCCGGCGGCGGGCAGGTCTCCCGCGCCGTGGCCCGCCAGATCTCCAGCCAGTGGTCAAAGTGTGCCCCGCCGACTCCCACGAGCCGCGCATGGGCGGGCATGGGCGCGCCCTTGAAGCGACCGGTCATCAGCATCACCGACGACCAGAAGTCGCAAAGCTTGGCCAGATGGGCGTCCCAGTCATCGATCTTGGCCTCGAAGATCGGCCCGAGCATCGGATCGGCCCGCACCCGGCCGTAGAAGACGTGCACCTGGGCTTCGATCAGCGCCTCGGTGACGCCGACGGCCACGCCAGGGGCCTCCAGTCGTCGCCGGGCGGCGGCGGCGGCGCGGTGGGCGATCAGCTCTTCATCCTGCATGGCGCCATTGTGCCGCCGCCTGGCCGGTCCCGCCACTCAGGGAGACTACCGAGGTCGCGATCCGGGCGCCGGCTCAGGGCTCAGCCATAGGCCTTGCGAAGCCGATCGACCATCTGGCGCGGGACCGAGGCGCCGGCCTGGGCTGGACGCCCGCTGGCGCCCCCCTCGATGCGGAACTCACCCACCAGGCGGCTCAGCTCGGAGGCCTCGCTGCGCAGGGCGTGGCTGGCGGCGGTGGCTTCCTCCACCATGGCGGCGTTTTGCTGGGTCACCTGATCCATGCGGTTGACCGCATCATTGACCTCGTTGAGGCCCACGGCCTGCTCCTGGGCGCTGGCGGCGATCTCGCCCACCAGGGCGTCGATCTGTTCGACCTGGACCACGATCTGCCGCAGGGCGGCCCCGGTGCGTCCCACCAGATCGACACCGGCGCCGACCTGTTGGGTCGAGGCGCTGATCAGGGCCTTGATCTCCTTGGCCGCATCGGCCGAGCGCTGGGCCAGAGCCCGGACTTCGGAGGCGACCACGGCGAAGCCGCGGCCGGCGTCGCCCGCTCGGGCGGCTTCGACGCCAGCGTTCAGGGCCAGCAGGTTGGTCTGGAAGGCGATCTCGTCGATC
>TARA_R100000935_G_scaffold13736_5_pt1 | contig 121398 bp, 113 predicted proteins | sample TARA_R100000935 | Tara Oceans TARA_R100000935 (sample SAMEA2621502) | marine metagenome | biome: marine biome (ENVO:00000447); feature: surface water layer (ENVO:00002042); material: "saline water (ENVO:00002010), including plankton (ENVO:xxxxxxxx)" | depth 5 m
AAAATTACAAAATAGGAGCGCCTAAACTTACTTTTAACTACTGAAATTTCAGCAACACGCTATAATATATATTTCCGAACAAAGGTGACTGAGTGATTTTACGGCGATTGGAATAAAATAGTATCGAAGTGGTATCTTTGTCAAATCTTGAAAAGCCTGTTGCAACATATAAATTCTCCCAATGATCTTCGTAATCTTTCTGAAGAGCAACTCCCGCAACTCACCCAGGAGTTACGTGATTTTATTATTAATGCCGTAGCCACCAAAGAAGGACATCTAGGCGCAAGCTTAGGCGTAGCCGAGTTAACTGTAGCGTTACATTATGTTTTTAACACTCCGGAAGATCTGCTGGTTTGGGATGTGGGGCATCAAGCTTACGGGCATAAGATTCTAACCGGTCGGCGAGAAAATTTTTATACAAATCGTCGCTTAAACGGCATAAGCGGTTTTCCAAAAAGAGCCGAAAGCACTTACGACACTTTTGGTGTTGGACATAGTAGTACTGCTATTTCGGCAGCATTGGGGATGGCACTTGCAAATCGGTTAAAAGGCAAACATTCTATTCAGCATATTGCAGTGGTGGGAGACGCCTCCATTGCCAGTGGAATGGCTTTTGAAGCGCTCAACCACGCGGGTGTTACCAAAACCAACTTGTTAGTTATTCTGAATGACAATGCCATTGGTATTGATCCTAGCGTAGGTGCCTTAAAAAATTACCTCACTCAGGTAAATCTGGACGGTGCTCCGGACACAGACAATATTTTTGAAGCGTTACACTTTAACTATTCGGGCCCGATTGATGGACACGATCTTTCGGTTTTAATTGCTGAATTAAACCGGCTGAAACACGTTGATGGCCCAAAACTGTTACATGTCATTACTAAAAAAGGCAAAGGCCTGCGCCAAGCTGAAGAAGATCAGGTAACCTACCACGCTCCGGGAAAATTTGACGCCAAAACAGGGGATGTATATCCCAAGCCCAACCAAAAACAACCGCCAAAATTTCAGGATGTATTTGGAAAAACATTGGTGGAACTGGCTTCAGCAAACCAAAAAATAGTTGGTATTACACCCGCCATGCCCACGGGAAGTTCTCTAAAATTTATGATGGACGCCTTCCCAGACCGCGCTTTTGATGTTGGAATTGCCGAGCAGCATGCTGTAACCTTTGCCGCCGGATTGGCGACCCAGGGAATGACGGTGTTTTGTAATATCTACTCCACCTTTTTACAACGTGCGTACGACCAGGTGATTCATGACGTTTGTTTACAGAAGCTCCCGGTAATTTTCTGTCTGGATCGGGCGGGGCTTGTGGGCGAGGATGGCGCCACGCATCACGGAATTTTTGATCTGGCGTATTTGCGCTGTATTCCTAACCTTGTCTTGTTTACGCCAAGGAACGAATTAGAACTTCGGAATATTCTGTACACTGCACACCTTGGACTGGAGTTGCCTATAGCCATTCGATATCCGCGCGGACGGGGAACTATATTAGATTGGCAACAACCTTTTGAGACTATAGAGATAGGTAAAGCCCTTCAGTTGAAAGACGGTAATGCCATTGCAGTATTAACTATTGGAGCGATAGCAAACAATGCTACGGAAGCGATAGCGGCAATTGAAAAGACTTCAGCACAAAAAATTGCACACTATGATATCCGGTTTTTAAAACCTTTAGATGTAGCAATGCTAAACAAAATTTTCAGCAAGCACCAACATATTATTACAGTAGAAGACGGTGTAAAAAAAGGCGGATTGGGAAGTGCTATAGTTGAATTTGCTTCAGAACACAACTGCCAGAATACCCTTAAAATTCTGGGTATTCCTGATGAGTTTCCGGAACACGGTACCGTGGATGAATTACAAGAACTGGTTGGAATATCTGCAAAAAAGATACAGGCTGAAATTGAAAGGTTATTAATAGATTAAAAAAAGTTAGCCTCTCATCCCCGACCCTTCTCCCGCTAAAAAGGGAGCTATTGTTTTACAAATTCCCTTGAATTTTTTGAAACAACTGCAATGCTTGTCCGTCGGTGAGCATAGAAACGTGGTTACAGCACAGCATTAAATAATCGTACGTACTGGCTGGAGTTATGGCGCCTTCAAAACTTTTCAGAAGAAGCTTATCGTAATGACGTAAAGTGCCGTTAGCTTCATTTTCGAAAGCAGTGGTGTAGGCATCCAGCAATGTGGAAAGAATCTGGTAGCCTGCCAGTTCTTTTTCTATCACTTCGGGGCTTTGATATACCTTTGAAATACTTTCTTTTATAATATCGGTAATCTGTGCCTGGTATTTGCTTTTATCCAGTAATGCTTCCGTAAAATCCCCTTTTAAGATGGCCTCTTCGTGAGTACTAAAAATTTCAACAGCTTCAGAGATCAGGGTGTTAATGGCTAAAGAACGCAAATAAGCCAGCCTGTCTTTAGATTGTGTGAGTTGTGCATATTTTTTCTTGTTTAAAGAATCTTTAACCAAATTCACTAAATACTCCAGAGCGCTTTCTTCTGGGATCCACCCCAGGTTAATTCCGTCTTCAAAATCTATAATGGTGTAGCAAATATCATCGGCAGCCTCCACTAAAAAACACAGAGGATGGCGGTGGTAGCTCATATCTCCTTCGGCACCACGCTTGGTAAGCCCTAAAGTTGAGGCTACTTCTTTAAAAAAAGGCACATCGTTTTGAAACACCCCATATTTTTTATCGGCTATGTGCTTTGTAGGTTTCTTTGGGAGGCTCTCTTTCGGGTACTTCATAAAAGCACCCAAAGTGGCAAAAGTGAGTCGCAACCCGCCAGTAACACCATTCTTGGTTTCGGTTAGAATTTTGAAGCCGTTGGCATTTCCCTCAAAATCCACCAAATCCTGATATTGTTTCGGTGTAAGCTGCGATTTAAAGCGCTGTCCTTTTCCGCTTAAAAAATAAGCTCCCATGGCTTTTTCACCACTATGCCCGAACGGGGGGTTCCCAATGTCGTGTGCCAAAGCAGCTGCGGCAACTATGGCTCCAAAATCGGTTGATTGGAAGCCATGTACTTTATATAACTGTGGATGCTTTTCTAAAATAGCCTTCCCCACCTGTCTGCCCAGAGAGCGTCCAACTACACTTACTTCCAGACTGTGGGTTAAGCGGGTGTGTACAAAGGAAGTTTTAGACAGTGGAATGACCTGTGTTTTATCCTGTAGGCTTCGGAAAGCTGATGAAAAGATCACGCGGTCATAATCTACTTCAAAACCTGTGCGGAATTCGTTTTCTTCAATACGTATTCTTTTCTTAGTGTCGCCCTGCTTTTGTAGTGAGAGCAAATCTTCCCAGTGCATCATTATAAACTTTTTTGGTATGGGCAAGATACCAATTTCTATAAAGCTGAAGCGGTAAAAAGCGTCACCTTTTCATAAAGATTACATAACACAAAATGCAGGGGCGTGTCTTAGTTTTGACCTGATAGAAATGATAAGGTACATAACATTAAGCTAACATAAACCTTACTTAAAGCTAAAACAACCATAACATTGAGGTAACTAGGAAACCTGCATTTAGAGGTTTCTTTGCACAAAATGAATATAATATTTTGATGAATAGATTATTTACAGCAGCAATGCTATTAGTTACCGCCTTAACGTTCGCACAAACAGGGACGATAGAAGGCACATTAACCGACAAAGATGCCAATGGAGAACCACTTCCATTCGCTAATGTTATTTTAAAAGGAACTACAAAAGGAACTACAACCGATTTTGACGGGAATTACATTATAGAAAATGTAGCTGCGGGGAGTTATGTGGTAGAATTCAGTTTTGTTGGATATGAAACTGTGGAAATACCAAATGTAACAGTTGAAACAGACAAATTTACTCGTATAGATGCAGCTTTGGGAGCCAGTGCTGCAACACTGGACGAAGTTTTTATTTCGGTACAAACCAGTCGAGAGCGTGAAACTGCTTTATTATTAGAACAAAAAGAAGCAGTTGCTATTAAAGAAAGTATTGGAGCTGAGCAAATGAGCAAATTAGGTGTTTCTGATGCTTCTAGTGCTACTACAAAAATTTCGGGGGTATCTAAAACAGATGGAAGCGGAGATGTTTTTGTACGTGGATTAGGTGATCGTTATTTGTCAACTACTCTAAATGGCTTACCAATTCCTTCGGACGATATTGAGCGTAAAAATATTGGGTTGGAGCTTTTCAATACACGTTTAATCCAAAGCATTGGCGTGAGCAAAACTATGGCTCCCAATCTTTCTGCAGATCAAGCTTCTGGAAATATAGATATTATCTCAAAAGAATTGAGTGGTAGCTCAGAATTAAGCGTAAGAGTATCTTCTGGAGTAAATACGAATGTTCTTCAGGGCGGAGTGTTTGAAAACTTTAAAGTATCGCCTAATCAAGAAGATGTTACCGCAGGAATTTATGTAAAGAGCATTTCTACAGGAAGAGCCATTACGGAACAAACATGGAATCCGCAAACTGAGGACATTCCTCTAAACAACTCATTTCAGCTGAGTGCAGGAAAGAAAATAGGTGAGAAGTTTAAAGTTCTTATTACCGCTGGTCAAACTTCAAACTACGAATACCAACAAGGGGTTTTCAGACAATTCAGATCTAACTTTATTTTAGATAGTCTGACTGATGCTACAACGTGGAAGAAAGAAGTCACTTCTTCAGTCTTAGGAACTGTAAAATTTAAGGCGGACGATACTAACGAATTGAAATTTACCCAATTAGTTATTAATAAAATTACCGATCAAGTTTTTGAAGGAGGTCGGAATGGAGAAGGTGCTTTTTTTGAGGAAACCGATGCGAATGAGGCCTTTCAATTTATACGCGACAAGAACCTTAAGAAAACCCTACTGTCTGTAACACAACTTTCAGGAGATCACGATATTTCAGAAATGAATACCTTAACGTGGGCGGGTGGATACAACTTACTTAGTGCAGATGAGCCCAATCGAATCAGAAATGAAGTAAACTTCAATTTTACAGATCCTGCTATGGCAGATCAAATCCAACTTGGAAGAACGGGTGGTTTCCAACAGCGTAAGAGTATTCAAAAAATTGAAGATATTGAATACAATGGTCGTATTGCTGATTTAATTAAGGTCTACGACGATGAAAACAACAAGTTTAATATCAACTTCGGTGGAGATTACCGTAAGAAGACCCGTGATTTCAAATCGAGATTCTACGGGGTTGAAGAAACAGTAATAAATGTAGTAAATCCAGAGTCTATAGATAATCTTTCTGAAGTTTTCACTCAAACCAATTTCGATAACAATCTGTTAAAGCTGAATGTGCTTGAGCCAGATCTTTACAAGGGTACACTTCAGAGTGTGGCCGGGTTTGCTAATTTTTCAGGTCAATTGGGGAAATTTAGTGTTGCTGCTGGATTACGTTTTCAGAAAGACGATATCGACGTTAATTTTGACGTAGGAAACTTTGCCGGAAGAACCGGCTCTTCAAACAAGGACTATCGTAGGTTGTATCCTTCTTTGAACTTAAAGTATGATATCAACGAAAAGCACAGTATTCGCTTTGCGAACAGTACGACGCGCACCTTGCCTGAATTTAAGGAAATTGCTCCTTTTGAGTATGTTTCGCCTACAAATCAGGTTACAAGAGGTAATCCAGATATTGAAGCATCAACCAACTATAACTATGATCTAAAGTGGGAGTTTTTCCCTTCAAATGATCAGTTACTATCATTGAGTGCTTTCTATAAGGAGATTGAGAACCCTATCAACAAAGTACAGGATCGTGGTTCGGCTGGTATATTCTCCTACTTTAACTCGGGTGAGCAAGCAGAAATATACGGTCTTGAAATTGAAACTCGTGTAAACCTTTTGGCTGGAGACGAACAACCCAAACTTCGCCTGAACCTAAATGCTTCGCGTCTATGGCACACACAAGATCTAAAAGATGTTTTTGACGAAGACGGAAATCTAGTGCGTAGCTTCAAATACAATAACAGAACTGAAGCAGACTTACAAGGTGCTTCAGACTGGATCGTTAACACATCACTTAATTTTGAAACAAACCAAGAATTTCCATTAGATGCATCATTGGTTGCCAATTACGCCTCAAATCGTGTCTTCGCATTGGGAGCTGCTGAAATTCAAAGTTCATCAGACATTAACTTCAACGAAGAAATTGTTGAAAATGGATTTGTTACACTTGATGCAATCATTAACAAAGAGCTTAACGCCAATTGGACCATTGGTGTTCGAGCGAGAAATATTTTAAATCCAGAAATAAAAAGAACGCAAATCGTACGCCCAAGTACAACGGGAATCGAACGCGAGGAAACAGTACTATCCTATACCAAAGGTGTTCGACTAGGACTTAATATTAACTATTCATTTTAAATTTTAAACACTATTAACTATTCAATTTTTAAAACTATGAAAAATCTTAAACAAATTTCTAAACTTTTTGCGATACTAAGTATCGTATTTGCTGCAAGTTGCAGCAGTGATGACGACTTCACCCCTACTGATGATGACACGATGGTGGAAGACACAAATCTGACAGGCGATATCGCTTCAGATAGAATATTAGACCCTTCTCAACAGTACACAGTTTCTGGGTCTGTTTTTGTAAAGGAGGGAGCGAAACTTACCATTCCAGCAGGAACGGAAATCGTTGCTGAAGTAGGAGCTTCTAACTTTATTGCTGTAGAACTAGGAGCTGAAATCGATATTCAAGGTACCGCAAGCCTTCCAGTTGTAATGCGTTCTGCAGGTAACAACCCTGGAGAATGGGGTGGTTTACTATTATGTGGGAAAGCACCAACAACAGAAGGAACTAACGTTATTGCAGAAGTTGCTGGCCTTGTATACGGTGGAAATGAGCCAACAGATAGTTCAGGTAACATCGATTACCTAATAATTCGAAACGCTGGGGCACAAATAAACGCAGACTCTCAGTACAACGGTTTAACTTTATATTCTGTAGGTTCTGGAACTACAATAGACAATGTGGCTGTTGTGGATGGTGCTGATGACGGTGTTGAGTTTTTTGGAGGAACTGTAAGCGTGACTAACTTTTATTCTGAAAATAACGAAGATGATTCTGTAGACTGGACTGAAGGATGGAACGGAACATTAACCAACTCTTATGTATTGCATACAGTTGAAGGATTCTCTACTGCTGTTGAAGCAGATGGTGAAAATGCAAATCCGAAACTTGTAAACTTTACAGCCAACTCTACCGTAGGTGGAACTGCATTACAGTTCAAAAAAGAATCGGGAGCAACTATTACAGGTTTAGCACTTATTGGATATGAAGCCTCTTTAGACTTCCCTGATAATGGTGCATTTAGCAACGTTCAGATTGAAGGTGAAGACTCGAACCCAAACAATCCTTACATTGCACCTCCCACAGTAGATATTAGCATGTTCTCTTGGGTTAACTCTAACAACACTGGTGGTGAAGTAGTAATTTTAGGTGGTGATGTTACTAATACTTTAACATTGGACCCAGGAACTAGTTACTTACTAGATGCTGTATTGCTTGTTAAAAACGGTGGGAAATTAATCATCCCAGCTGGAACTAAAATAGCTGCGCGCCCGGGTGGACAAGATGTTTATATTGCTTCTGAAATAGGTGGACAAATAGAAGTGAACGGTACTGCCGAAAACCCAGTTGTAATGTCATCAATCGCTGGACAACCAGGAGATTGGGGTGGATTACTACTTTGCGGAGATGCACCAACTACAGAAGGAACAAACGTTACTGCTGAAGTAGGAGGTCTTATTTACGGAGGTACCAACCCTGCTTCTAACTCAGGAAAGATTAGTTACTTGGTAATTGTAGGTGCAGGCGCCCAAATTAATGCTGACTCTCAGTTTAATGGTCTTACACTATATGCTGTAGGAACTGGAACTGAAATTAGCAACGTAGCTGCTATTAATGGTGCAGACGATGGTGTTGAGTTTTTTGGTGGAACCGTTAGCATGACTAACTTCTACGCCCTTAATAACGAAGATGATTCTGTAGACTGGACTGAAGGTTGGAACGGAACTTTGACCAATGCATACGTGCAACACGACATAGCTGGTTTCTCTACAGGTATTGAAGCAGACGGTGAAAATGCAAATCCTAACTTGATTAACTTTACAGCTATCTCTACAGTAGGTGGTACTGCACTTCAATTCAAAAAAGAATCTGGAGCTACTTTTACAAACGCTTTCCTTAGCGGATACGATACAAGAGTAGACTTCCCAGATGACGGTGCCCCTAGCAATGTTATTGTAGACGGTGTTCCGTTATCAACTCCTGGAGATGATGTGTTTAACGGTACTGCCGTAGATATCTCTATGTGGACTTGGATTAATGCAAGATTATAATTCTCATTTATAATTAGCTAAAAAGGGCGGTCAAACTATGTTTGATCGCCCTTTTACTATTTTAAAGAGTATTCAATTACTTATAAGATACCACTCTAGTATCTTTGGATTCCCAGGTACTTACTTTAGCAATTTTAGAATTTGTATAGGTTACTTCTTTCATAGTATCTCCCTGGTAAAACTTCCAGGTTCCTACTTTATTTCCATTATCATATTCAGCTACAGCCAATTTTTTCCCATTAGCATCATAACTTATCCATTCGCCCTGCAATTTATTCTCTTGGGTATAAAATCCTGTTTGGGCAACTGCCCCGTTGTCATGATATAAAGTAGCTTCAACAAGCCCGTCAACCAAGACAAATTTATCTTTTGCTTCTTTAGTACACGTTTTACTACATTGTGCAACAGCTACATTAGCAAATAAGCACACTACTAAAAGGGAAAGAATATTTTTCATAATATATTTTTTTATCGTTCTGTTTACCAAAAATACAACATAGTTAACAATTATGAAAGGATTTCATAACGTTAAGGTAACATTAGAATTTTAATCCACTGTTATTCAGGTGTTTATCTAATGTTAAGTTTTAAAAGCTTAACATTGGAGGCTTAAAATACTTAATAATAGCTTAATATTTAGGTTACATTTAAGCTATATGGATGTACTTATTTTGTAAGAGTAAAATACTTTTACACTCGTGCATCGTTTAAGTTTTTGTCAACTAAACTGTACATGTGTTTAGGCTACCTCTAGGGGTAGCCTTTTTAGTTTTAAAAAATATTTAAACTTAACCATTACGTAACATTAAACTAACATTGATTTTAGTTCTTTGCAGCGACAAAAACTTAAATCGATTGTAATGAGATTAACTTACCTACTTGTGGGTTTGGCATGTATTCTTATAAATTCAGCTACCGCACAAGAAATTAGTGATAACAAATTTGGCAAAGGCCTTATCAATTTTGTAGCGAAGGACAGTTCCTTCAGCGTAAGGTTTGCCCCTCGCATTCAAAGCAGATTCAACACCCGATGGAACTATAACGGCGATAGTTATGATGCTGCTGAATACAACTTCTCCATAAGAAGAGCGCGTCTAAAATTTGACGGTTTTGCGTATACTCCTAAACTGAAATATAAAATTGAATTGGGTCTCTCGAACCGTGATGTTTCAGGAGCCAGTCAATTTAACCGGAATACCCCTCGTATTATTCTGGACGCCGTAGTGATGTGGAATTTCTATGAAAATTTCGAGCTTTGGGCAGGACAAACGAAGCTTCCTGGGAACGTAGAGCGTGTGGTTTCTTCAGCAAATCTGCAATTGATTGACCGCTCTTTATTAAACAGCAATTTTAATATCGATAGGGACGTAGGGATCCAATTACGCCACGAAACTAATCTGGGAGGCAATTTCTGGACTCGGGAAAAAGTAGCTGTATCGCAAGGAGAAGGACGAAATATAACCCAGGGAAACGAAGGTGGCTTGCAGTATACGGGACGTTTAGAGTTTTTACCATTTGGAAAATTTGCATCCAAAGGCGACTATACCCAAGGCGATCTAAAAAGAGAAGCATCTCCTAAATTAATGATCGGGATTACCTACGACTACAATAACGATGCTGTTAAAACAAGAAGCAACCTGGGTTCCTATATGTTTTTGGAAGATGGTAGCTTGTATGAAACAGACATTACTACATTCTTTGCAGATGCCATGTTTAAATACAAAGGCTTTGCGGTAATGACAGAATACGCCTCACGCGATGCAGAGGCACCTATTGTTAGGGAAGCAGACGGTACCGAAACTGGAGAGATTGTACGTGTTGGAAACGCATTTAATGGCCAGGCAAGCTATTTATTCAAAAGTAATTACGAAATTACAGGTCGTTTTACAACTACCGACTATAAAATGGTGACAGGGAGAGCCCCTGAAGACCAATATACCTTAGGGGTGTCAAAATATATTGTAGGACATAAATTAAAAGTTCAGGGAGACGTGAGTTATACTACCCTAGATGGTAGCGAAGACAATATCATGGTAAGAACTGGATTTGAATTACATTTTTAATAAAAGAGATAACAATTTGGTAACAAATGGGCTCATTTAATTTGTGACATTTGCGCCATGGAAGCACTATTTAATATGGAAAATATTTATTTATTCATGCTAATTGCATTAGTTGTTTTAGCCGTGATAGATATCGTCGTAGGAGTAAGTAACGACGCTGTTAATTTTTTAAACTCTGCTATTGGTTCCAAAGCAATTTCAATGCGAACCATTATGATTGTAGCGAGTCTTGGTATTTTTATAGGCGCCGTCTTTTCCAGTGGATTGATGGAAGTTGCCAGAAAAGGTATTTTTGTCCCCGGGCAGTTTTATTTCGATGAGATCATGGTCATATTTATGGCAGTAATGATCACAGATATTCTATTACTGGATTTCTTTAACACGCTTGGTTTACCAACCTCTACCACGGTTTCTATTGTTTTCAACTTACTGGGAGCTGCAGTAGTGATGTCGCTTATAAAAATAAGCAAGTCGGATACTGAAACCCTTGCCAATCTTGGAGAATACATTAACACAGCCAAAGCTTTTGAAATAATCATGGGGATCTTACTATCTGTGCTTATCGCTTTTTCTGTGGGAGCCTTAGTGCAATGGATTTCCAGAATGATCTTTAGCTTTCATTATAAAGATAAGATGAAGCATTTTGGCGCCGTGTTTGGCGGTGTAGCATTATCGGCTATTGGGTATTTTATCTTTATGAAAGGTCTTAAAGGAACTCCTTATTATGGTGATTTTAAAGATGTAATTGAAGGGAATGAGCTTATCATCATAGGAAGTGGCCTGGTGTTCTTCACCTTGTTTTCGTATGCGTTTCAAAAAATATTCAAAAAGAGTATTTTAATTATTGTAATTGCTGTTGGAACCTTTGGATTGGCACTGGCTTTTTCCGGAAACGATTTAGTAAACTTCATTGGTGTGCCTATGGCTGCTTTTCACTCGTATGAATTCTGGTCAGCCTCAGGTGTCGATGCTAGCTTGTTCTCTATGGAAGTTTTAGAAACTAAAGTTCCAGCAGAGCCCTTATTACTTTTTATTGCAGGTGCTATTATGGTGTTAACCCTTTGGCTCTCTAAAAAAGCTAAATCTGTTGCCGAAACCGAAATAAGCTTGTCTCGCCAAGGAGAAACTCATGAAAAATTTGAACCCAATATGCTTTCCAGGCTTATAGTTAGAGGAACAACCGGATTATCTTTTGGCCTGGGCAAAATAATTCCTGCAACGATGCAGGAGAGAATTAATAAAAGTTTCGAAAAACCCGATACAAAAGCACTTACCAAGGACCAAAGTATAAATGCTCCTGCTTTCGATATGATCAGAGCGTCTGTAAACCTTATGGTAGCTGGTGTTTTAATCTCAATTGCAACTACGATGAAACTTCCTCTTTCTACCACCTATGTTACTTTCATGGTAGCTATGGGTACCTCCCTGGCCGATAGAGCATGGGGTAGAGAAAGTGCTGTATACCGTGTTGCTGGAGTGCTTAACGTTATTGGCGGGTGGTTTTTTACTGCTTTTGGTGCTTTTATCGCTTGTGGGGTAGTAGTATTCCTGATACACTGGAACAAAGAAATAATGACCCCGATCCTGTTATTGTTAACGGCGCTGTTGTTAGTAAGAAACTATCTTTCGCATAAGAAGAAAGGTGAAATTTCCTTAGACCCAAGCAAGCTTAAAAAGAGCGAGAGTAGCACAGTACAAGGAATTATCTCTGAAAGTGCCGATAACATTACAAATGTGATATCACGCACCAACAAGATTTACACCATTGTACTGAAAGGAATTGCCAAAGAAGATTCTAAAGGACTTAAGAAAGGAAGAAAGCAAGTAGATAAATTAGATGCCGAAATTGAAGAATTGCGGGACAATATATTCTACCTTATTAAAAATCTGGATGAGACAAGTGTACGCGGAAGTAATTTCTACATCACAATTCTGGCATTCCTTACCGACATATCACAGTCCTTAGACTTCATCGCTAAGAAAAGTTATAAGCACATTAACAACAATCATAAGAAGTTAAAGTTCAGTCAGATTAAAGACCTTCAGGAAATAGACCAGGCCTTGAGTTCGGTTCTGGAAGAAATAGAAGAAGTCTTTAACAGCCGTAAGTTTGAACGTATTAGCTTTGTATTAACCAGAAAAGCTGAATTAGAAACGATGCTTTCAGATAAAATTCAGAAGCAAATAGATCGTACACGTAGTGAAGAGTCCAGTCCTAAAAATACAACCCTGTATTTTAATATATTGCTGGAAACAAAAGATCTCACTACCGGCATCATGAACCTGATGGAAGAGTATTACTCAAGTTATAAGCGTGAGTAACAACCCCACAGTAATGTAATTAAAACCCCATATTGGCACGGCCGGTATGGGGTTTCTTACTATATTACAAAACGGTATCTCCTACTAAAAACCCGTTTTGGTATTGTTGACTATCTTTAACTACGAAAACAACACCCTATGAAATTATACATCCCGCTAGTCTTACTATTCATTTTTAATAGTACTGGTCTTTCTGCCCAAAAGCTGAATGCTTCTCAGGTTTTAGAAAAAGCAATACACTATCACGACCCAAACGGAAACTGGGACCAGTTTAATAGTACATTTCAAGTAACCATGACAACTCCTGCAAGCCCAGAGAGGGTAAGTACTATAACCCTTAACCTGCCGGCAGACTATTTTAACTTAGTTGCGAAACGCGATGGAGACACAACCACTTTTACCCTAGATAAAGGACGTTGTAAAACCAGCATTACCGACTCTATTGCCCAAGCTGGAGCGAGAACACCCTGTGAAACAGCAACCCTCTACAAAAACTACTATACCTACCTCTACGGACTTCCTATGAAGCTGAAAGACCCTGGCGCAAACCTTGCTCCAACTGTTGAAAAGGTAACGTTTAAAGAAAAAGAATATTTGAAACTAAAAGTAACCTATGACGAAGCCATAGGTAATGATGTATGGTTTTTTTATTTTAATCCTACCACCTTTGCTATGGAGGTATATCAATTTTTTAAAGGCGAACCAGACGGTGCAGGGAAAGACACGGGAGAATATATCCTACTTTCTGAAGAAAGCACCGTACAAGGAATTAAAATGCCGAAGGTGAGAGCCTGGTATTATAATAAGGATGACACGCATTTAGGGACAGATACAATTACTGAAAACTAGAAAAATCGCTTTAACGCTAAAACTTTTCTTTGTGCGTTTCTGCTGAAATATTGCTACTTCAAATGTATGTGGCAGCTTTTTTTTGCGATCTATGCACTGTCATTCATACAACGGAAACCTTCATTATTGTGAATAAAACAACAATACTTTTTAACAAACGTATGTTGATATTTCGCAAATTCCCCTGAAAGCCTGCAACGATTGAATTCTTAACCTTTTGTTAATAACAGTGTTGAGAAACCAACTTAAAATTTTCAAAATTCTTTCAAAATAATGTGATATTTACTAAACAGAGTAACACAAATTTTTGATTGGGGTATTATGGAAATTACACACATTATTAAGAGAGACAATTCAACAAAATCTTTTCATTTAGACAAAATTACTGCAGCCGTTCTTAAAGCAATGAATGCGGTTAAAGAGAGCGAACAAGAAGACGCTCAAAATGTAGCTATTGCAGTTTATAAAGTTTTATTAACGCGTAAAGAAAGAGACGCAAACTATATCCCAACTATAGAAGAAGTACAAGATATTGTAGAGACAAAATTGATGGAATGTGGCTTTCCAGACGTTGCCAAAGCCTACATCTTATATCGTAATAAAAGAGCTCAAGAACGTAAAACCGATATTTTTGAAAAGCGCATAAGCCTAAAACCTTATGAGTATCCACAATTATACGAATATGTTCCAGCCATTCGTCACTCATATTGGATTCATACAGAATTTAATTTTACCAGCGACATTCAGGATTTTAAAACCAGGTTAAACAAAACAGAGCGTAGTGCCATTAAAAACACCATGCTTGCCATCTCCCAGATTGAAGTTGCTGTAAAATCTTTTTGGGGCGATTTACACCAGAGAATGCCTAAGCCAGAAATAGGAGCCGTAGGATCTACCTTTGCCGAAAGTGAAGTGCGTCACGCAGATGCATATTCGCACTTGTTAGAAATTCTTGGTCTTAACAAAGAATTTAAGGCCCTTAAGAAAAAGCCTGTTATTATGAAGCGTGTACAGTATTTAGAAGCTGCATTGCGCAATTCTAAAAGTGACGATGATAAGGAGTATGCAGAAGCAGTATTACTATTCTCTTTATTTATTGAACATGTTTCCTTGTTTTCTCAATTTTTGATCATTATGGCTTTCAACAAACATAAAAATATGTTGAAGGGAGTTTCAAACGTAGTGGAGGCAACATCAAAAGAAGAACAAATCCATGGAGATTTTGGGATAGATCTTATAAAAATATTACAAACCGAACACCCAGAATGGTTTACCCCACAATACCACGAAAATATCCAAAACCTGTGTAGAGATGCTTTTGAAGCTGAAGGAGATCTGGTAGACTGGATTTTTGAAGAAGGAGAGTTAGATTTCTTACCTAAAAATGTGATTAATGAATTCCTTAAGAACCGTTTCAATAAATCTTTAGAAAGCATCGGTATCGAAAAAGTTTTCGAAATAGATGAAGCCCTCGTTGACGAAACCGAATGGTTTGATGACGAGATTATTGGAACAAAGCACGGAGATTTCTTCGTAAAACGCTCTGTAAACTACAGCAAAAGAACTCAAAGTATAACCAGCGACGACCTTTTTTAATATGCAAAAAGAAAAAACAACAACCCCCGAACAACAAAAGACTACAAACGGAACCAACGACCTAATTGCTGCAAGAAAAGGTGCGTTATCTAAAAATGCCGCTACTGGCGGGAACTTTGCATGGCTTAACGAACACAGCCGTAATTTTCTGGAAGCAGGATACCTAACAGAAGGCGTAAGTCCAGAACAACGTATTAGAGAAATAGCAGAACACGCCGAGCAGATCCTGGAAATGCCAGGGTATGCAGATAAGTTTTACCACTATATGAGTGAAGGGTATTACTCACTGGCTTCACCTGTATGGTCCAACTTTGGGAAAAAACGAGGCTTGCCTATTAGCTGTTTTGGATCGCATATTGATGATGATATAGGTAACATTTTATACACCCAATCTGAAGTTGGGATGATGTCTAAATTAGGCGGAGGAACTTCTGGGTACTTTGGAAAAATACGTCATCGCGGAGCCCCTATAAAAAATAATGGAGAAGCTTCTGGAGCTGTTCATATTATGCGCTTATTCGAATCTATGGTAGACGTGGTGAGCCAGGGCTCTGTACGTCGTGGACGTTTTTCTCCTTATTTACCCATTAGCCATCCAGATATTATGGAGTTTTTGGAGATAGGAAGCGAAGGAAACCCAATACAAGAACTTACCCACGGTGTTACGGTAACCAATGAGTGGATGCAGGAAATGGTAGATGGCGATGTTCAAAAAAGAACCGTTTGGGCAAAAGTGCTACAAAGTCGTGGTGAAATGGGATACCCGTATATTTTCTTTACAGACAACGCAAACGATAACGCTGCTGATGTTTACAAAGACAAAGACCACAAGATTTACGCCAGCAATTTGTGTACTGAAATTATGCTACCCTCTAACCATAATTGGTCGTTTGTGTGTGTACTTTCTAGTATAAATGTACTGCACTACGACAAGTGGAAAGATACAGATGCTGTAGAAACCATGGTGTTTTTCTTAGATGCTGTGATCACAGAATTTCTTGAAAAACTGGAATCTTATAAAGATTCTGAGAACAGAGAAGATCGCCAGACATTCTTATTTATGGAGCGTGCTTATAACTTTGCAAAGGAAAACAGAGCATTAGGATTAGGAGTATTGGGATGGCACTCCCTGTTACAGTCTAAAATGCACGCATTTAACAGTCAGGAGGCATTTAACCTTAACAGTGAAATTTTCAGAGAAATAAAAGAGCGTTCTTATAAGGCTTCGGAAGAACTTGCCGAAAAATTTGGAGAACCAGAAGTGTTAAAAGGATATGGCCGAAGAAATGCGACCCTCAACGCAGTTGCACCTACCACATCTTCGGCTTTTATTCTTGGACAAGTATCTCAGGGAATTGAACCTATTTGGTCCAATATTTATGTAAAAGATATCGCCAAGATTAAAACAACTATAAAAAATCCTTTTTTAGAAGCACTCTTACATGAAAAAGGAATGGACACTCCCGAAGTCTGGAGAGATATTCGCGATCGTGATGGCTCTGTACAGCATCTGGATTTTTTAACTGAAGAAGAAAAAGAAGTCTTCAAAACCTATTCTGAAATTGACCAGATGGACATTATCTATCAGGCTGCAAACAGACAAAACCACATCGACCAAGGGCAGTCTGTAAATATTATTGTGCATCCGGATATGCCTACCAAAGACATTAATAAAATCCATATAACCGCCTGGAAACTAGGGTTAAAATCCTTGTACTACCAACACAGTATGAATGCAGCACAAAAATTCAAGCAGAAGAAAGAGTGTGCCAGCTGTGAAGCTTAATAAGGCTAAGGGTTTTAAATAACTGAAGAGGCTAATTTAAATGTAATTACATTTAAATTAGCCTCTTTTTATATCCTGTATTCATTTATAGGAAGTTTAAAATAGTTATCCCAGATCGTCTAAATCTAACTCGTCTATCGCGTCCCAGGTTTCATCTACATCCATATTGGTGCCATTGGCTTGTATATAAAAACGTTTCCCATGCATTAATTGAATATTGGTGCTGTTGTTATTTTTCTTGTATTCTTCAATAGCTTTAATATTACCTTTTTTTACAGTACGTTTTGTTTTGTATTCATCTTCCTCCTCCATATCCATGGAGAGCATCATCCGTATTCCTGCAGTTGCTGAAGCACCCATTTCACCAGCTCCGTCCATAACAGTTGCTTTAAAGGTTTTACTTTTATCTTCGTTACTATAAGTCGCTTCTATACTTGCAATTTGGATATAAGCCGTTTGTCCAGCTTTGTAACCCGTACGTTTCATTCCGTTTATTTCATCGGGAAGCCAGGCTTTCATTTCATCATTGGTAAGGGGCTCAACCTGCTGGAGCTCTTTTATATCATCGCCCATTTTATTGATTTCTTTATAGGCTTTTGTGGTGTTGGTCACCCCTTCTTTAGTCTCTTTAATTTTTTTTGAAACTGGATTATCACAGGCAATAAGTATCCCTGCCAGTATGCAAATGGTTAGTGTTTTTTTCATGGAAAGATTGTTTAAAATTTTCATAGTGCTAATATACTAAATATCAACATAATAAAAATTCACCCGAATGGGTAATATCATTTAAGCACGAAGTAACGTAGGTAATCAAGCAACTTAAATACTTTTTGCAACCTTTTCCAACGCTGCGTACCAATGCTCTCCAAAACGACGGATTAGCGCATCTTTTACAAATTTATATACAGGTACTTGTAATTCTTTTCCAAGCGTACACGCATCGTCGCAGATAGGCCATTTATGGTAATTTACAGCAGCAAACTCACTATAATCCTGCACGCGAACGGGATATAAATGACACGAAATTGGTTTTCGAAAAGATACTTCGCCGGCATTATAAGCATCTTCTATCCCACAACTGGCCGTACCATTTTCGGTGAAGGTTACATAGGCGCATTCGGCACCGTTTACGAGGGGGGTTTCCAGGTCGTCTCTTTCAGAAAGAATGTGGGTTCCTTGCGCTTCAATTGCGGCAATACCTTCCGGGCGAAGAAAGCGTTTTACTTTGGGATAAATTTCTTTTAAGGTTGAAACTTCCTCCCCGGTCACAGGAGCGCCTGCTTCGCCTTCAATGCAACAAGCTCCTTTGCAGGCTCCCAGATTGCAGACAAACTCCTTTTCTAATATATCTTCTGAAACAATTGTTTTTCCTAGCTGAAACATGCGGCAAATATACTACTTTTGCAGTCTGAAACAACCTATTAAAAACCCGTGTTGACGGATACGTATGGACTTCAATTTTAAGGAAATAGCAACTGCGACTATGGTTTTGTTTGCCGTAATTGATATTATTGGCAGCATTCCTGTAATTATTTCACTGAAAGAAAAATCTGGCACCATAAAAAGCGGGCGTGCATCTATAGTCTCGGCACTAGTGCTTATTGTCTTTTTGTTTATTGGTGAGGAAATCCTGAAACTGATAGGAATAAATGTATACGAATTTGCCGTAGCAGGATCATTCATCCTGTTTTTTATCGCCTTAGAAATGATTTTAGGCATCACTCTTTTTAAACAAAAAGAAGGCAATATGGAGTCTGCCACGATTTTTCCTATTGCGTTTCCAATAGTTGCCGGACCAGGAAGTTTAACATCACTCCTCTCCCTCCGGGCGGAGTTTGAAATGGAAAACATAATTGTAGCCATACTTGTAAATGTGGTGGTTGTATTTATTGTTTTACGTACCTCAGGAAGCCTCCAACGTTTTTTAGGCAAAAATGGAATTGCTATTATTGAAAAGATTTTTGGTGTAATTCTGTTAGCGATTGCAGTAAAGCTTTTTGCCTCAAATATTCAGGAGTTATTTAATTAGCGTAAAGAACGCTGGTTGTTGGCTGTAAAAAAGATTCGATAAAAATTAAATTATGAAACTATTTATTTACATAGTAATGGCTTTAGCAGCCGGACTACTTATTTACAATGCTACGAAAGTAGATTATAACGCTCCCCTTGAAGGAGATAGTACTGTGGCAGTAATTTGTGTTTTAGCAGCTGCGTGCGCTATTTTACTATTGTGGATTTTACAAACTTCTCTGGCAATTAAAAAGAAAAGTAAACGCTACTAATTCTCGTCTTCCTGGACAGGAGTAAGCACTCCTTCGAGCTCCAGGACTTTTTGTAACATGGGGTCACCATCGTTCAAAATCATTTCGAAAGCGTTGGGGCCGTAAAGCTGCTGTGCAATGTTGGCTTTTATAGCTTTTTTAAGATCTTCAGAATATGCGCTTAAGTCTATTCTTGCTTCGTTAAGGCGCGCATACTCAATAAATTCTTCTGAAAGTGGCGTATCTACACTGTAGCTTCTATTAAACTCTTCAAAAGATATACCCTTAAAAAGTTTTCGGTTTTTTTCTAAATATTCAAACACAAAGTAACCCATATAGCCACTTCTGGAAACAAACTGAAGCGTTTCGTTAGCAATGCTCGTATCCTTCGGCACAAATACATCTGGAATAATACCACCTCCACCATATACTACTTTTCCTTTTGGAGTAACATATCGAAGAGAATCTGCTACCTGTATGCTGTCTGCACTTAAAAGCTCCCCATTTTTGTAGCGTTTTTCGTATTCGCTGTAATAGGCTTCATTTCCGTTTCCATACGGTTTCTGAATAGAACGGCCTGTTGGGGTGTAATAGCGTGCAATGGTAAGTCTTACAGCACTTCCATCTCCCAGTGCCATTTCGCGTTGTACGAGTCCTTTCCCAAAAGAACGACGGCCAATAATGGTCCCCTTGTCGTTATCCTGCAAGGCTCCCGCGACAATCTCACTGGCTGAGGCAGAATTTTCGTTAATAAGAACGTAAATCGTTCCATCTTCAAAATCGCCTCTTCTTGTAGCATAACTCTTGGTTTCTTCCCCTTTTTTATTTCGGGTAATGAGGAGTAGTTTGTCTTTTCCTAAAAACTCATCCAGCATTTCTTCGGCTGTATAAATGTAGCCACCAGGGTTATCCCGTAAATCCAGCACCAGCCCCGTGATACCGTTACTGGTAAGTTCTTCCAGCGCGTTATCAAACTCTTCGCTGGTGGTTTCGGCAAACCTGTTTACTTTAATGTACCCAAGGTTATCGGTTAATTTATAAGATGCATCTACGCTTACCAAAGGCACATCTTTTCGCTTCACTTTAAAGGTGAGTAGGTCTTTTTCACCTTTTCGAAACACCTTCAGAGTAACTCTGGAGTTTTTTTCACCTTTTAAATATTCAGAAATACTATCTCTGTTAAAAGCGGCTCCAAACAAAGGTTTGTCATCTGCATACAAAATACGGTCACCACCACGAATACCTGCACGCGCCGCAGGACCACCTAGCAGGGATCTTATTACAGCAATGCTATCGTGATAGGGATAAAAACTAATCCCGATTCCCACGAAATTTCCGCGCATATCTTCGGCATTTTTCTCATAGGCATCTACCGGGATGTAGACAGAGTGTGGGTCTAGATTTTCTAAAATTCCATTTACCGTAACATCTACAATGCTATCGGTATTTACCTGGTCTACATACTCGTAGTCTATATAATCTATAAGCCTGTTAAGTTTGTCTTTTTTGCTGTTGGTTGCAAAAATCTTTTCGGTAGTATCTTCAAAATTAAGTTTTGAACCAATAAAAACACCCGCCGCCAAAGCGACCCCAAAAAGTAAGGGAAGGTAGTTTTTGTTGAAACGCATATTATAGATTCAATTTATCAAGGTGTGTTATGGTAACGCCAGCTTTCTCCAAAAATTTCACGCCAGAGTTGTCTTTATATTCCTCATGGTACACCAATCTTTTAATTCCTGCCTGGTGTATTAGCTTACTACATTGCTGGCAAGGCGACATGGTAATGTATAAGGTTGCGCCTCTGCATGATTGTGTTGAGGACGCTACTTTTAAAATAGCATTGGCCTCTGCGTGTAGTACATACCATTTGGTATACCCTTCTTCATCTTCACAAAAATTTTCAAATCCGCTGGGAGTACCGTTGTATCCGTCGCTAATAATCATTTTATCTTTCACAATAAGCGCGCCAACCTGCCTGCGCTTGCAGTAGGAGAGTTTGCTCCACTCGTACGCCATGCGTAAATAGGCTACATCGTATTGTTTTTGCTTGCTTTCCTTCATTGGGCTAGATTAATGGCTAAAGTAGGGGGAACTTATAAAGTGATAAAAGATTGGTTGTTAAATGTTACTGAAAGTTACATGTAAGTGTTAAAAAATCCAGTTTTCTACTAACATGGGAGTTGAGAGTATGATAACAATTGCTGAAAGCGTCACCACCCAATATATTTTTTTCAAGTTTAATAGTTCCTGAAAACTATATCCTAATACTATTACTACGGAAGCAATAATAACCTGAGCCAGTTCAATTCCCAATGCAAATTCCAGTAAATGAGTGAGGATATTTCCATCGTTGATCATCTTAAAATATCCTGCAAAACCGAACCCATGGATCATTCCGAAGAAAAATGTAAGCACTCCAAATACAAGTCCCGTACTCAACATTTTTTTTTTGAGGGCATGCACGATGGTAACCACGGCGGTTGCCAGAATAGTTACAGGAATTAAAAATTCTACCCAGCTACTATCTATGGTTACTACCTGATACGTTGCCAATGCCAAGCTTACACTATGTCCCAATGTAAAAAGGGTAACCAGTACTAATGCATGACGCCATGTTTTTAACGTATAGCTAGCGCAAAGAGCGATTATAAAAAGCGTGTGATCGTAGGCATTCCAGTCCAGGACGTGTTCTAAGCCTAATCTCACGTAAAGCCAAAAGTCTGACATAGTAATTGTAGTATTTAAATTTTACACAAATTTAAGAGTAATACACTTATTTTAAAGGGTACAGATCGTAAAACTCGTTTCCTTACAGCAGGTATCTGTCCTCTAAAAGTATGAAAGAACATACTCCGTTCACACCTCCAAAACGTCTGAAATACCACACCTTTGAAATAGATGTTGATTCGTTTAAAAAAAATCCAGTGTTTTTAAGTAATTTAGGTGACAAAACAACCACCTCATGAAAAACAATGTCTTCTCATTTTTTAGTATCTCATTTCTTCTATGCACCTTAGCTATATGTATTTCCTGTAAAGAAAAGCCAAAAGAAACAAAAAAAGAGCCTATGACCGAAGAACAACTCGTAGCCAAAGCCAAAGAAATACACCAACGGGTTATTACGCTGGACACCCATTGCGATATTAGTGTTTCTAACTTTACCGATAGTATAAATTACACTCAGGAGCTGGAGACACAGGTAACCCTTCCTAAAATGAATGAAGGGGGTTTAGATGTAGCATGGTTTATCGTGTACACCGGTCAGGACACCCTTACTTCCGAAGGCTACGCAAAAGCTTATGAAAATGCCATCTCTAAATTTGATGCCATCCACAAGCTAACCGAAGAAATTGCTCCCGAAGCCATCGAATTGGCAACTACATCGGACGAAGTGAGGGCAATTCATAAAAAAGGAAAAAAAGTTGCGATGATTGGTATCGAAAATGGCTACCCTGTTGGAGAGGATCTTGGCAATGTGCAAAAATTCTATGACCTTGGTGGGCGCTATATGTCGCTATCACACAACGGACATAGCCAATTGAGCGATAGCAACACGGGCGAAGAGGATGATGTATGGCTGCATAACGGGTTAAGCGACCTGGGAAAAGAAGTAGTTGTTGAAATGAATCGCGTAGGGATGATGATCGATGTTTCGCACCCTTCTAAAGAAGCTATGAGACAAATGATCGCGTTGAGCCAGGCCCCAATTATTGCCTCTCACAGCTCTGCCCGGGCACTCTGCAATCACAGTCGAAACTTAGACGATGAGCAGTTGCAATGGATGAAAGAAAATGGCGGGGTTGTACAAACTGTAGCGTTCTCATCTTACCTCAATACTGAAAAACACGAAGTACGAGCCAAATTTGAAGAAACAATTGGAAAAAAAATAATGGACTCTTTAGGAGTACAATGGGTTTATCGAAAAGATTTTAGAACACTTTCAAAAGAAGTACGGGAAACGTATTACGAAAACTATATGAAAATGCAACAGCTCCGAAAAGAAAGAATGAAAGATATGAAAGAGCTTCCACCAGCTGTGAATGTCTCAGACTACGTAGACCATATTGATTATTTGGTTGAAAAAATGGGTCTAAATCATGTAGGCATCAGTAGCGATTTTGATGGCGGTGGCGGTATTGAAGGATGGGACGATGCTTCTGAAACATTCAATGTGACACTCGAGTTGGTTAAACGAGGGTATTCTGAAGAAGAAATAAGCAAGCTTTGGAGTGGTAATTTATTAAGAGTGCTGGATGAAGTAGAAGCCGTTGCGCGTACGATGAAAAGTAAAGCATAGTTTGAGAACTAAAAAAGAGGCTGTCTAAAAAATAAATTTGGATGTCAAACTAAGCGCTGTCGAAGTTTCAATATATTGATAATCAATATAAGTTTCGACTGCGCTCAACCTGACAGACTAAAATCTATTACTTTTAAGACAGCCTCTTTAGGTTTGGGCAATTCAAAGTAAGCAGGTTACTATTTTTCAAAGGTGAGGAAATCGGTTCCCCCATTTCCACCACTTACATCGGTTAATTCAATTTTGTTTGGAGTTACTGAAATAATATCCCAATCGTCATTTAAATCCTCAAAATTATTGCTTTCCGGTACTGGAAAAAAGATGTTGAAGTCGTCATCATCACTTGAATTTCCGTCGTCGTCGCTCGAAGAGTTACTACTATCATCAAGGACAGACCAATCTCCGGTTACTGTTGTAGTTCCGTTTACAGCCGTTAGTGTCCCATCTTCACCAAAGGTAAAACTATACCCACTAAAATCTGATGTTTCATCTTCGTCTGAGTCGAAAAAGTAGCTAATGCGCCACGTACCGTTCTGAGCTATTTCACGAACCTGGTCTGCGCTGTTGCCGTTACCAGCGTCATCATTATTATTAGAATCGTCCTTGGAGCAGGCAAATACAAGTAATGCAATTACTAGAATGCTGCTTATTCTTTTTAAGTTTTTCATTGATTGTGGTTTAAATTAAGTTATATTTTTTTGGTGGTAACCAGCCTCAAAGTAGTACTGTGATTGCTACTTTCTTTTTCATAGGTACCTGCTCGCCAACTTGTGTGGGGAACCATTTGGGTCTCTGCAGGGGTTAATAGATAACACGCTACACAATGAGACTGGTCTAACTAACCAACCAAAAATTTGTTATTGTTTTTCAAAAATTAAGACATCAGTACCGCCTCCGCCACCGCTTACATCTTGTAGTTCTACCCGGGTATCGGAGACCGAAAGCACATCCCAATCGTCGTTAAACTCATTGAAAGGTACACCACTAAAGTTGAGCAGTAATTTGTTTCCTCCATTCAGTACTTGCCAAGTTCCATTGTTTGTGTTTCCACCATTGGAAGCCACTACGGTTCCTGCGCTGTCCCAGTCTATGGTATACCCAGTATAGTCTCCAGTTTCGTTATCACCATCGTCTGTATAGCTAGCTACAAACCAGATACCCTCTGGAAGTATGGTCTGTAAGGATGTCCCTCCTCCGCCTCCGCCTGCAGGGTTTCTCTCAAAAGTTAGGAAGTCTACAGAACCATCACCACCACTTACATCTTTTAAGCGAATAATTTCATTGGTTACTTCCAGAACATCCCAATCTTCAGCCAACTCGTCTAAAGGATCTAAGGTTCCAAAATTTAAGTTTAATTCTAACTCGGTTTCATCTCCGGCAGAGGTTGACCATGTTCCATTTGTAGTTCCGCCGGGTGCTGTTGCAGTGGCTGTGTTATTACTAGCAAAATTAAAGACATAGTCTGCGAAATCTGTTGTTTCATCTACATCGTCAAAATAGTAGGTTACGTACCAATCTCCCATCGTAAGTGCGTTAACCAAAGCTGCGTCATCAACACCACCTCCGCCTCCGGAAGTACAGTCGCTTTCGAAACGTAGACGATCATCACCTAGTCTTAAGTCTACTTTGCTTTCGCCAGGTTCTTGTTCAATTTCATGTAAATTCCATGTGTCGTTTACATCTGGAAGCCCCGGCACGTCAATCACTACCTCTATAGCATTGCCCGAACCGCTGGCAGACCAAGTGCCGTTAAAAACAGTTCCACTGGTAGTTACAACCAGGTTTCCTGATGTATCAAAGTTAAAATTATATCCTACGTAGACATCTTCCAGGTCTTCATCATCACGTTCCAGTTTGTCCACCGTCCAGTCTGTACAACCGGTGAGCACCTCTTCTAATTGTTGCGTAGTACAGGTGTCACAATCGTCGTCGTTAGGGTCGTTATTATCATCTTCATCGCAAGAATTTGCCGCATCGGAAATTGCAGCTGCGAGTTCTATAAAGTTATTTACTTCTATGGTTGTACCATCAAACAGCACTACTGTAATTGGGAAGTCGAAGGTTACAATTGTATCGGGGTCTATATTCACTAAAAAGGTATACAGTTCCTGATCACTAGTGATTACAATTGTTTCAATTAGTTCGTTACTTTGGTTAAAAATGGAGGCGGTAATTGGGTATTGAATATCAATACACTCAATATCGTCATCACTTTCATTCTCACCAGGACAAGTAAGTGCTGCAGCATTTAACTCTGCTTGGCTGTTAATGACCCTTTCTGAATAATCCTCCAACACAATAGTAATTGGAAAATTAATTTCCAACGTGTCGATATCGTTGTCAAACTCGTCAAAAATATCTTCAACAATAGCTATATCGCTTTCAGTTTCAATAACAACTTCAATACCATTAGCTAGTACAGTAACAGGCAGCTTTATGTTAAAACAACTCGCTCCATCCAAGATATTATCGTAAGAACCATCGTTAGTTGCAGTACGCTGTAAAAGGAGGGCTACAGAGTTTGCCAGGACCTCTTCCTGGGGTGGTTCAATAATTTCCATTTCTTCCTTTCGGCAAGAGAATAGGGTGAGTGACAGTAACAGCACGATCACAAATTTGTTTCTAATAGTTTTCATAGTTTTCTTTTTTAGGTTCTTTGCTAATACAACAACTCTATTTGAAAATCTCCTGAAAAAAAGTAATCTTTTTTCTTTGTAGCTTTGTCAGAAATAACCTCACTAGTGGCAAAAGATCTTCATTCTAACGTATGTAAACCATCTGTTTTTTCAAAACTCTATGAGCAATATGCCACGAGTTTACACGACTTTTTATATTACAAATATGGATTAGGCACACAAGCTAACGATATGATGCAGGAAGCGTTTGTAAGTCTCTGGAAAGCCTGTGAGAATGTTTCCCCTTCCAAAGCAAAGTCTTTTCTTTTTACTGTAGCCAGCAACAAAGTATTGAACGAACTTAAACATCAAAAAGTTGTTTTAAAGTATCAAAAAATAGCACCAAAAAACTATACCAACGAAACACCGGAGTTTTTAATGCGGCAGGAAGAATTCTTACAACAATATCAAACGGCACTTAGCAATTTAACCGAAGACCAACGTATCGCATTTACCCTAAGTAAGATTGAAGGTAAAAAACATAAAGAAATCGCAGCACTTTTAGGGGTTACCCAAAAAGTGGTAGAATACCGAATTTACAGTGCTTTTGACTCTTTAAAAAGTGAGTTGAAAAATTTTAAACTAAAATAATCAGGAGTTTTTAAGGTTCAGATGTTTTATAGGTAATAGAAAAGGTATGGAAAAGGACTACTTACTAAAAAAATGGTTAAACAATGCGTTAACCGAAGAAGAGCAACGAGCATTCAATGAACTTGAAGATGCTTCGATTAGCCAGGCCATTATTGATAATGCGGAGCATTTTAAAGCCTCTCATTTTTCTACACCCGCACCTTTTGAAAACTTGCAAAAACGTCTTGCTACAAAACAAACACCCCTGAAAAAATTATCCTGGAAACGAACACTTTTGCAAATTGCCAGTGTTTTAGTGCTTGGTTTTATAGTGTATTATGGTTTTTTCTACAATCAGGTAACACAAATCCAAACATTAGCTGCCGAGAAAACAATTCATTCATTACCGGACAATTCTACTGTTATTTTGAATGCAGCTTCGGAAATTAGCTACCACGAAAAAAACTGGGACAGCGAACGAGAGCTTCAGCTGGAAGGAGAAGCTTTTTTTAAAGTTGCTAAAGGAAAAAAATTCGACGTAAAAACTTCAGAAGGCACTGTTTCTGTTTTAGGAACACAGTTTAATGTAAAACAGCGTGACACCTATTTTGAAGTGAGTTGTTATGAAGGAATTGTACAGGTAACAACCAGTAAAACTGTAAAAAAGCTATTTGCAGGAGATACTTTTAGGGTGGATGCAGGGGTTCAGTTTACCGGGGCAACAGAAGATAATGCTCCAAAATGGACCGGTACTATGAGTAGTTTTAAATCGGTTAGGTTCCATCAGGTCTTAGAAGAGCTGGAACGCCAATATAACATCTCCATAACATACGAAGGAAACAAACAAACCCAGTTTTTTACAGGCGCCTTTGTACATGATAATCTGGAAAATGCCCTACAAGCGATTACTTCCCCACTTGGATTAACCTACAAAATTGAAGGAGTTTCTAAAGTAATACTGCTAGACTAGTGGGGCAAACAAGGGCTTACATAGTATTTGTTTTTATAGTTTTATGGAGTGGATTCTGTGTTGCTCAAAATGAGGCTATTCCCTTAAAGCAAGCGCTAAAAGAATTAGAAGTACAACACGGCTATACCTTTAATTATGCTGAAAAAACCATTGCCGGGCAGCTTGTAAAGCCTTTAAACCCTTCTGTTTCCTTTTCTGAAACCATTGCATCATTACAACAGCAAACGTCTTTAACCTTTAAAATATTGAACAATAAACTGGTTTCAATTGCTGCCGAAGGGAGCACAGTTATTTGCGGATATCTTAAAGATATTGAAACACAGGAAGCAATTCCCTTTGCAACGATAGAGGGCGCTAAAAACTCCACAATTACTGATGAAAATGGATACTTTAGTATAGAGGTTTTAACAAAAAAAGAGGCTATTACGATACGGCATTTAGGGTATGAGAAAGCTACCTTGGTTGCAGCAACTGTTGCCTCAGAGACATGTGCTCCCCTTTTTATTTCACCCCAGCGGGAGCAGTTAAACACGGTTTTGTTATCTTCTTACCTGGTACAAGGTATTAGTAAAATGAGCAATGGAGCCCTGCAAGTAGATTTTGACAACTTTACTGCCCTCCCAGGTCTTATTGAGACCGATGTTCTGCAAACAGTACAGGCGCTCCCGGGGATACAAAGCACCAACGAAACTGTATCCAACATAAACATTCGCGGCGGCACCAACGACCAGAACCTGGTGCTTTGGGATGATATAAAAATGTATCAGACTGGGCATTTCTTTGGACTTATTTCGGCTTTTAACCCTCAAATCACAGAACGCGTGGTGGTGCAAAAGAACGGAACAGATGCGGCACTCACCGACGGGGTTTCGGGTAGTATTGCTATGGAAACCGAAAAAGAAATTAACAAGAAGTTTAAAGGAAGTATAGGAGCGAACCTTATTGACGCCAATGTGTTTTTAGACATTCCGCTGGGCAAAGCGTCCTCCCTTCAGCTTGGCGGTCGAAAATCTTTGAGCGACTTAGTCATCACTCCAACATACGATGCTTATTTCACAAGAATTTCTCAGGATACCGAAGTAGAACGTAATGTGGGAAATGTTAGCAATACAGACCGGTCTTTCGATTTTTATGATGTTTCGTTGCGATGGTTGTATGAGGTAAGCAATAAAGATAAAATTCGCGTTAATTTTTTATACATAGATAATATTCTGGCATTTAATGAAAATGCAATCATCAATCAAAACCCCACCACCCGGGAAAGCAGCGTGGCTCAAAATAGCCTGGGAGCAGGTGTTGTCTGGCAACGCGACTGGGAGAAAAATCTCAGCACTTCTTTCCAAGTATATGAATCTGATTATAACCTTCGGGCCATTAATGCAAATATTTTGGACGAGCAACGTTTTCTGCAGGAAAACAGTGTTTCAGAAACAGGGGTGAAAGCTTTGACTACTATTGCTTTACAAAAAACACAAGCGCTAACTTTTGGGTATGAGTTTATTGAAACAAAAGTTACCAACCTGGACGATGTCGATGTACCTTTAGTACGCACCTTAATTGCCGAAGTAGTGAGAACTCACAGTGGTTTTGGACAGTATAAATTACAATCAAATACTAAAAACAGCACGCTTATAGCTGGGTTTCGGTATAATTATTTAGATAAATTTAATACGTCTGTTCTGGAACCCAGGCTTCGGTTTACACAGCGGTTTTTAGACTATTTTAGCGCAGAAGTTGCAGGGGAGTTTAAACACCAGATTACCTCACAGGTGGTGAACTTTCAGAACGACTTTCTGGGTATTGAAAAAAGGCGCTGGCAATTGTCCAACAATACTACCATCCCTATATTAAAAAGTAAGCAGGCCTCAGTAGGGTTTAATTTTAACACTAACGGCTGGCTGGCAAGCATAGAAGGCTATTATAAATACGTGGAGGGTATTACAACCCAGGAACAAGGGTTTCAGAATCAATTTGAATTTATAAAAACAAGCGGTAGCTATACTGTTTTAGGAGCAGATTTATTACTTCGAAAACGGTTGAAAGACATTTCATTCTGGTTAAGTTACTCTTTTATGAACAATGAATATACTTTTGAAAATTTAGCTGCAAATCCCTTTCCTAGCAATTATGATATTCCCCATAGCGTTACTGCGGGAACAACCTATGTCTATGAAGCCTTAAAACTAACCGCCGGACTCAATTGGCGTTCGGGGAATCCCACGACGAGACCTGTAGCAGGAGATGAAATAAGGAACGATGCCATAAACTATGACGCCCCAAATAGCGACCGCTTTGCAGATTATCTACGAGTAGATACATCGGCACTCTACCAATTTTCAATTGCCAATGCCACTGTTGAAACTGGTATTTCGGTCTGGAACCTTTTAAATCAAACCAACACCATTAGTAGTTTTTATAGAATAAATGCAGCAGGAAATGTAGAGGAAAACACTCAAAACTCGTTGGGCATCACTCCTAATGCTATGTTGCGTTTAACGCTATAAGCTACTGGAAAGTAATCTATAGTTAATGTGACTCCACATATTTTTTAAAAGAATCCAGAATACGCTGCCAACCGTCCTGTTGTATTTCAACAGGATTTTCACTTTCTGGCTCAAAAATTTCTGTAAGAATCACTGTATCTTCTTTTTCTTCAAAGTTTATTTCAACTTTACGGTTATCATTCAGCGTATAGGCAATCTCCTTTTTGGGAACAACTTTAGTATAGGTTCCACCAAAATCGAACCCAAAACTGTCGTGCTGGCTGCTAAGGGGTTTATGATAGATATTGACAGAAGTAGCCAGTCTCCATTTATCATTTTTTCGGGGCAAAAATCCCACAAAGACACCGCAGTTCTACAAGCACAGGAACACATTGAAAAAAATTACAATGAAAAAATATCCGTAAACGAACTTTGTGACCCATTGGCTATAAGCCGAAGGACTTTTGAACGACGTTTTAAAAAGGCAACTTCCAATACGGTAATAGAGTACCACCAACGTGTCAAAGTAGAAGCTACCAAAAAAGAACTTGAAAAAGGAAGAAAAACGGTGACTGAAGTAATGCATGACGTTGGTCATACAGATCCAAAGGCATCTAGAACTGTTTTTAGAAAACTAACAAATTTGAGCCCGGTAGCATACCTTGATAAATATGGTACTAGATGATTCAATATAACATCAACTAAATTCAGTACTTTAGGAGTAATTAACCATAACCCGTAACTAATGAAAAAGTTTCTCTTACTAATTGCACTATGTATTCCATGGCAGTTATTTTGTCAGGATCCCGATCCAGAGCTTTTTAGGCTGTGGTATTTACATGAGTTAACTGTTTCCGGGGAAGTATTTTTACCAACAGATTATGGGTTTTATCCTGATATAACCCTAACAGATTTTTCTGGATTTTACGAAATTGGTTTCGCAGATCCTCTTAATGTTTTATGTACGTCAGGATTGGTTTTTTCTGAAACGCAACCAGAACAAATATTTGAAGTATTAGAAGGAACACTTTGTTTTCCAGATCAAACATGTAATGGTAATCCTACTGGTCCTTGTACCACAATGTACGGTACGCATTCAAATTTTTATTATGACACTGTCAAATTGCCTTTAACCTATGAAATAACACCTACCCAAAATGACATCTTAAGCCTTACGGTAACAAATAATAATGGCGACATAGCATATTATGAAAGTGAACCTATCTTAGCTATTGAAGATTTTAACACTACTGCACTCAACGTATACCCAAATCCCGCTTCCGACCAACTGTTTGTGAGCGACCTTTCGACTCCGGCATATGCTATTTCCATATTTTCACTTGAAGGAAAACTGCTTCTTGCTAGTAAGAATGCCCAAAAGATAGATATGGCCTCCTTGCCTAGCGGTCTATATTTAGTTCAAATAGTAGTGGATGGAAAAGCGAGTTTTAAGAAAGTTATCAAAAATTAAAAAAACAGCATAATTAATATCAAAATTACTTATTTTTGCAGTCCGTTTTGCTCAAGTGGCGGAATTGGTAGACGCGCTGGATTCAAAATCCAGTTCCTTTGGAGTGCGGGTTCGATTCCCGCCTTGAGTACGTAACAACTCAGTAATGGGTTTAATGACAAGCGAGTTCTAAAAATAGAGCTCGCTTTTTTTATCTAAGACTTCTAATTTTATCTGAAATTGATAAAACTTCCCTTTTGGTGACAAATTGTTATCAACTATTTTAGGACGCATCGTTCTAATCTTTATTTTTGTGGCTCATTAAAAAACCAGCCATGTCCACCACAACACCACTATCCAAAATTTTTGCCTGCAAACAATCACAATCTCTTGCTGAACAAATTGCAAAAGCCTATGGCCAACCCTTAGGCAATGTGATCACCTCAACCTACAGCGATGGCGAGTTTCAGCCTTCTTTTGAAGAGTCCGTTCGTGGAAGCCGGGTGTTTATTATTGGATCTACACATCCTAACAGTGACCATTTAATGGAAATGTTGTTAATGCTGGATGCTGCCAAACGTGCTTCTGCACGACATATTACCGCAGTACTTCCTTACTTTGGCTGGGCAAGACAGGACAGAAAAGATAAGCCCAGAGTACCCATCGCGGCAAAACTGGTTGCCAAAATGCTGGAAACAGCTGGGGCCACACGAATTATAACGATGGACTTACACGCAGATCAAATTCAGGGATTTTTTGAAAAACCTGTGGATCACCTCTTTGCCTCTACCATCTTTTTACCTTATTTGAAAAGTTTAAACCTGGACAACTTAACCATTGCCTCACCAGATATGGGTGGTTCCAAAAGAGCCTATGCTTATTCCAAAGCCCTGGAAAGTGATGTGGTAATTTGCTACAAGCAACGTGAAAAAGCCAATATTATCTCCCACATGGAACTCATTGGAGACGTCCAGGGGAAAAATGTAGTACTGGTAGACGATATGGTAGATACTGCAGGAACCTTAACCAAAGCAGCAGACCTTATGATGGAACGTGGTGCTTTGAGTGTTCGTGCTATTTGTACGCACCCAATCCTGTCAGGAAATGCCTTTGAAAAGTTAGAAAACTCACAATTAGAGGAGTTGATCGTTACAGATTCTATACCCCAAGACAAAACACACCCCAAGTTACGAGTATTGTCCTGTGCAGATTTATTTGCAGATGTAATGCTTCGCGTAAACGAGAACAAGAGTATTAGCTCTAAGTTTTTGATGTAGCTTCGGTACGATCCCGAAAGCTTTCGGGATTATACCAAAGGCCAACTTCAAAAACACATCTTTAATCTTTCATCTTTTTTCTTTGTTCTATTTTCTGAAAAGAGTACATTTGCACCCCTCAAAATGAGGAAATTAATTCATTATTTAAAAAAGACAAATGAAATCAATTACAATTAACGGATCTAAAAGAGAAAGCGTGGGTAAGGTTGCGACCAGAACCCTACGTAATGCTGGAAAGGTACCTTGCGTAGTATACGGAGGAGATGCGCCTATTCACTTTTCAGCAGATGAATTGGCCTTCAGCAAACTGATATACACGCCAGACGTGCATACAGTTGTGGTTGACCTAGGCGACGGTAAAAATGTGCAATGTGTCCTTCAGGATATTCAGTTTCACCCAGTAACCGATCGTATTTTACACATAGATTTCTTCCAGATCTTCGACGACAAAGAAGTGATGATGGAAATCCCAGTACGAATCGTAGGTAACTCTCGTGGAGTTAGAAACGGTGGTGTATTGCGTATTGTTAACCGTAAACTACGTGTGAAAGCAATACCTGAAAACCTTCCAGATTTTATAGAGGTAGATATTACTGAAATGAAGATTGGTGATATTAGAACCGTTGCATCTGTATTGAGCGACGATTATAAAATCATGCACGAAGAAAGCAGAACCATTTGCCAGGTGAGAACTTCTCGTACCGCAATCGTGGACGAAGTTGATGATGAAGATGAAGAAGGTGAAGATGGAGAAGTTGCTGCAGATGAAGTGCCAGCTACTGAAGTTAACGATGAAGCAGCAGTTAAAGAATAAAACCTGTTACCATTGAATAGTTAAAAAGCATCCCGTTTATTCGGGATGCTTTTTTTATTTTTACGGAAGTTAACAAAACGTATGATTTCTTTTCTTAGGAAATTATTCCAAAGCGAACCCACAAATGCACAAACTTCCCTTTTGGAAGGAGAAGACCCTATGAAAAAATTCCTTATCGCTGGCCTTGGAAACATTGGCCCAAAATATTACAATACCCGGCATAATATTGGCTTTAAGATCCTCGATTTTTTAGCTGAAGAAAACAACCTTAGCTGGGAAACTGCTAAATTGGGTGATATTACCGTTCATAAAAAGAAAGGACGTACCTTTCTATTGTTGAAACCCAGCACTTATATGAATTTGAGCGGCAAAGCAGTAAAATACTGGATGGATCAGGAAAAAATACCGTTGGAAAATGTATTGGTAGTGACAGACGACCTCAACCTTCCCTTTGGCACCCTTCGTGTTAAAACCAAAGGAAGCGACGGTGGCCATAATGGATTAAAAGACATTCAAAATACAATGCAGACCAACAAATACCCACGGTTCAGATTTGGCATTAGCGATGCCTTCAGTAAGGGAAGACAAATAGATTATGTGCTGGGCGAATGGACCGAAGAAGAAAATGAAAAACTCCCTGAAAGGCTTAAAAAAGGGACAGAGATCATAGAATCTTTTGGCCTTGCCGGCGTTAACAATACCATGAACACTTTTAACGGAACCTAATGCAAGAACACCGTCCTGCTTCAGCCTATCAAAATACTAAACCTTCGGTCATTACTATTGGCACGTTCGATGGTGTGCATATTGGGCACAAAGCCATTTTAAAAAAATTGGTTACTTCAGCAGAAAAAGAAGGGTTAGAGTCGGTACTATTAACCTTTTTCCCGCATCCACGAATGGTGCTTCAAAAAGATGCAGAAATCAAACTGCTCAACACGCTTTCAGAAAAAAAAGCACTGCTGGAGAAAACAGGCCTGGATCATCTGGTTATTCATCCTTTTACAAAACAATTCTCTAGAATGACCGCCGTAGAATATGTGCGCGACTTGCTGGTGAATAAATTACACGCAAAAAAGATTATTATAGGATACGATCACCGTTTTGGTCGAAATAGAACAGCAAATATTGTAGATCTAAAAGAAATGGGCACCACCTACGGCTTTGATGTAGAAGAAATAAGCGTCCAGGAATTGGACGATGTTGCTGTAAGTTCTACAAAAATTAGAACTGCACTCCAGGAAGGCGATGTAGAAACAGCCAATAATTACCTAGGCTACCCTTATATGATTACGGGTACTGTTGTAAAAGGCAAAGGAATTGGTACTACCTGGAACTATCCCACCGCAAACCTTCAACCGTCTGAAACCTATAAACTCATTCCAAAAAATGGCGTTTATATCACTCAGACTGAAATCAACAACACCTTAAAATACGGGATCACCAGCATTGGCACCAACCCAACCGTGGGTGGAACGTCAAGAACAATTGAAACATTTTTCCTAGACACCCAAGCCAATTTATACGACCAACCGCTACAACTGGAGTTTCTGAAATTTATACGGGAGGAAGAAACGTTTGAAACGGTTGAAAAGCTAAAAGGGGCTATTAAAAGTGATGAAAAAGTAGCACGTACCTTTATTGCCACATTGAATGAGAAAAAGTAAACTTTTATTTTTTTACCTAATTTTGATCTCATTGTTAAGCTGTCAAGAAGCCGAAAAAGAGTTTCAATCATATAAATATGATATTAGTGAAGATCTATTTCAAAGCTTGTCACAAAACTTAAACCCAGATGAAAGCTATACGTATTGGGCTTTTCTCAGGTCTATACACGGGTTTGGAGAAGCTACAATTTTGTATGAAGAAGGCTTAACCAATCAAAAAAAATTACTAAACCTGAGATTCAACCTAAATGGTTTTTTTTCAGGGGGTCATCACGCTGCTATTTATTATTATATACTAGCTGTAAAAAATGGAAAGGTTTATAAAATAGAGACTAAAGAAAGCCTTATAAAATTTTTAAACAAAATCGACACCAAAGAAGAGGCCTTATTAATCGCTAGAATAAATGACTTCTTAATCGATTCTTGTTTAAGCGAAGGTAGTTCATATCGTAAAGTAAAAGATGGATACGAACTTTTATTAGTCGGACCAGACTCATTCTCATCTGATTCATATAGAAACTTTGACTTAAAACGTACCCAACATTTAGTTACAGTTAACAGCTTAGGGCAATTAAGCACTAGATTAATTGGTGTTTATTGCGAAGGGGATGAGGAATGTATTTGTGATCAATGAAAAAGCAACAAAAAAACCTATGAATAAATTCCTGTTCAAACATATAGACAATACTGGGCTTGTGCTCTGGCGCGTTGTTTTTGGAGCCTTGATCGCCATCGAAGCTTTTGGCGCAATTGCTACAGGATGGTTGCGAAGAACGCTTATTGAGCCAGAGTTCACCTTCAACTTTATTGGGTTTGACTTTCTACAACCACTACCGGGCGACTTAATGTACTATTACTTTATCCTAATGGGTGTTTTTGGCATTTTGGTGATGCTGGGTTACAAATATCGCTTTAGCATGGCATGTTACGCCCTTATGTGGACCTGTGTGTATTTAATGCAAAAAACCTCTTACAACAATCATTATTATTTAATGATGCTACTGTGCTGGCTCATGGTGTTTCTACCCGCCAACCGTTGGTTTTCACTAGATGCAAAACTTAATTCTGAAGTAAAATCTCCCTCTGCGCCACGCTGGACATACCTGGTAGTGATTTTTCAGGTATGGATCGTATACACCTATGCCTCTGTAGCAAAGTGGTATCCGGATTGGCTGAATGCCACCACCACTGCCTTATTTATGAAAGGTAAGAGTGATTATTGGCTCATTGGTCCATTTTTACAACTGGACTGGGTGCATTGGTGCATCGCTTATGTAGGTATTTTATTCGACTTATTGATTATCCCCTTAATGCTGTGGAAACGTACGCGGCTTATTGGTTTTTTAATTGGCGTGTTCTTTCACTTGTTTAATTCTATTGTGTTTCAGATCGGGATCTTCCCATATATGAGCATGGCGTTTGCATTGTTCTTTTTCTCTTCGGAAACTTTACAAAAACGATTTCTTCCAAAGAAAGAAGTATATACCTTAGGTGAAATTAAGGTCCCTAACTACAAGCCACTGCTTGTGGGGGTATTTTCAGTGTATTTTATAGTTCAGATCGGGCTACCCTTACGTCATTGGGCATTTCAGGACGATGTGTTATGGACCGAAGAAGGTCACCGCCTAAGCTGGCGCATGATGTTGCGCAGTAAAGGTTCCCGGTTAATTGTATACACCCAGAAAGAAGGAGCTACAGAGAAGAAAGCGTATAATTTCCGAAAGATCTTAAGTAAAAAGCAGCAACGCTCTGTAAAAAGCAAACCCGATCTCTTGTGGAGACTGGCAAAAGAAATTAAAAAAGCAGAAGCCAAAGAAGGTAGAAACGTACAGGTATTTATGGATGTAAAGTTGAAAATTAACGGCGGCGAATACCATCAATTCATCAAACCCGATATAGATATTGCAGCGCAGGAATGGCACCCTTTAAAACACCACGAATGGTTAGAGCCTTCCCCTGCAGATTATCACAAAAAGGCAGAGAAAAAAGAAGAAAAGTAAAACGCTCCCGAAACCTACATTTTCGCTAACTTTGCCGCTTCGTAAGCCATAGCTTTAGCGAAGGCATATATTAAATTCACATAGAAAATGTTACAAGTACACGAAATACGCGACCATAAAGATGCCTATATCAATGCCCTTAAAAAACGTGGGGTGGATGTTTCTGAAGATATACATGCAATTTTAGAAGCAGATGAAAAGCGTCGTGCCGCTCAAACCAAGCTGGATGAAACCCTGGCACAGAGCAATACATTTTCTAAAGAGATAGGAAAATTATTTCAGAGCGGAGAAACTCAAAAGGCCAACATCCTGAAAGAGAAGACCGGTCAGTTAAAAGAGGCCTCTAAACAGCTTCAGGAAGAGTTGAATACAGCTGCCGATACACTGAACAACCTGTTATACACCATTCCAAATATCCCGAATGACTTAGTTCCTGCAGGTACCGACGAAAACGATAATGAAGAAGTTTTTGCCGAAGGGGACATCCCAAAATTAAATGAAGGAGCCCTTCCCCACTGGGAACTTGCCAAAAAATACGACCTTATAGACTTTGAACTAGGCGTAAAAGTAACCGGCGCAGGATTTCCTGTATACAAAGGAAAAGGAGCAAGATTACAACGTGCCTTGATCAGTTATTTTTTAGATAAAAACACAGAGGCAGGTTACACCGAATATCAGGTGCCGCTTTTAGTAAACGAAGAGTCTGCACGTGGCACAGGGCAATTGCCAGACAAAGAAGGGCAAATGTACCACGTAACCGAAGATGATTTATACCTCATCCCAACTGCCGAGGTGCCCGTGACCAATTTGTTTAGAGGCGATTTAGTTGCACATACCGACTTACCATTTACCTGCACAGGCTATACCCCGTGTTTCCGTCGTGAAGCAGGGAGTTATGGAGCACATGTACGTGGTTTAAACAGGTTGCATCAATTTGACAAAGTAGAAATTGTACGTGTAGAACACCCGGATAATAGTTACAAGGCTTTAGATGGTATGGTGGAACACGTAAAAGAAATTTTACGCGAGTTGAAATTACCCTATCGAATCCTACGATTATGCGGTGGAGATTTAGGGTTTACAGCTGCCATGACCTACGATTTTGAAGTGTTTAGCACCGCGCAGGATAGATGGCTGGAAATTTCTTCAGTATCAAATTTTGAAACCTTTCAGGCGAATAGACTAAAATTGCGTTTTAAAGACGAAGACGGTAAAAATAAACTGGTCCACACCTTAAACGGAAGTGCCTTGGCATTGCCTAGAGTATTAGCTGGGATATTGGAAAATTACCAAACCGAAAACGGAATAAATATTCCAGAGGTTTTAATCCCATACTGCGGGTTTTCTACAATTGAATAGGTCTTCATCTCTAAGGAGGCACGACCGGAGATCACATTTTAAGTACGTTTTGGCGTAATAGTTGTATAGCTTACATAAAACTAAACTAATTCCTTATAGCTAATACCTGCCACCTAAATTTGTATCTTTACCCTATGCGCACGCTACTTTTTATATTGCTTTTTTGTTTTTCAGCAAACAGCTTTGCTCAAAGTGAGGCGTTGGCCAAAAATTACTTTGAACAGGGCGAATATGAAAAGTCACTATCCATCTATAAAAAGCTGGTAAAAACAAACCCGAACAGGATAGACTATATCTTGTCCACAGTAGAAGTACACCAACAGCTGGAACAGTTTGAGGAAGCGGAACAACTCTTAAGACAACAGCTCGATTCCAGAAGAAGACTTCCGCAGTTATATGTAGATTTAGGACACAATTATGCGTTACAAAATAAAGATTCACTTGCCTCACGTGCCCACAAAGATGCCATTCAGTATTTAAATGAAAGTCCTAATTACGCCTATAACATAGGAAAAGCTTTTGAAGGTTACAGCCTGCTGGACGAAGCCGCAACTACCTACGAAACTGCCATGGAAATGGATGCCAATCTTAATTTTTATCCACAATTGGCTCGTATTTATGGAGAACAAGGAGCGTTAGAGAAAATGTTTGAAACCTATTTAAGCCTTATAGAAAGTAACCCATCCTATAGAAGTATCGCCCAGCGTAATTTCAGCTCATATGTAACCGAAGATTCTAATAACGAAGCAAATTCCATTCTTAGGAAAACTTTACTGAAACGCCTTCAACAAAATCCAGCTATACTGTACAATGAATTATTGAGTTGGCTTTTTATTCAGCAAAAAGAGTATAAGAAAGCATTTATTCAGGAAAAAGCTATTTATAAGCGGGCTAACGAAGGCTTGTCCGGCATTGTAGATCTTGGTTTTATCGCCTTTAATGATGATGATTTTGAAAATGCCGAGAACTCCTTTACCTATGCCATAGAAAATAGCGCCACACCCGAAGAAAAGTTACGCAACTATCAATACCTGATGAAAATTAAGCTGGAAACAGCAACTGAAAAAGAATACCCCGAAGTTGCACAACAGTTTGAAGCGTTGCTGGACACTTACGGAAGAGATATCCAAACCTATATGCTTCAGATAGATTACAACCACTTTCTGGCTTTTAATTTGGGAAAAAAAGAGGAAGCCATTTCAAATTTAAAGCAACTGGCCAAAGAGAACATGACAAGCTATCAGGAAGCGCGGGTAAAGATGGAGCTAGCAGATATTCTGGTGTTTAGCGAACAATTTAACCAGGCCTTGATTTACTATTCTCAGATTCAGAAAAAGGTAAAAAATGATGTTTTGGCACAACAGGCACGCTTTAAAGTGGCGCAGACCAGTTATTACAAAGGAGATTTTGAGTGGGCGCAAGTACAGTTAGATGTCTTGAAAAAATCTGCCTCCCAACTCATCGCCAATGATGCCATGCAATTGAGCTTAATGATTCGGGACAACTCTATGGAAGACTCCACACAAACCGCCTTAAAGAAGTTTGCAACAGCCGAATTATTATCCCTCCAAAACAAAGACCAGCAAGCGATTACCGCACTAGCTGAAATTTTAGAAAACCATAAAGGCGAAAAAATTGAAGATGAAGTATTGCTGAAACAAGGCAAGATCTATGAAAAAACAGGCGATTTCAATAAAGCTGAGGCGAGCTATATAAAACTCATAGAATTTTACAAAGAAGATATCCTGGCAGATGACGCTTACTATCACCTTGCAAAGTTGTACGAAAATAAACTAGCACTCCCTGAAAAAGCAAAACAATACTACGAACAGATTATCTATAATTTTGCAGACAGTATTTACTTTATCGAAGCCCGTAAACGCTTTAGAATGCTTCGTGGTGATGCTATAGAATAAACTCAGCGTACAGTAAACAGTACTAAATTAATGCGTGGAACCAAAAAAATAGACTGGCTTAATCACTTCCTCGAATTTATTGTGGTGGTGATTGGTATTTTGTTAGCATTTCAGCTTAATACCTGTCGTGAGGATAGACAAGAGCGCACTTTGGTAGACAGCCACGTAACAAATGTGATAGAAGAAACCCAATTCAATAAAAACCAGATACAAACAAGTTTAAAAGCTTCCGAAAAGTTACTGGGGAAACTGGACTCACTCATTAAGATCACGGGGCGTGAGCCATTGGATCGCTCTACGGCTCATATCCTTTCTATGGAATTAATGGCGTTGGACTATATGTATTTAAAGCGAAACGCATACAACTCCCTGGTAGAGACGGGTGATATCCGGTTTATGGAAAATTCGCAACTACAAAAAGACATCATTAGCCTCTATGAATATTACAATTGGCTGGAAGGAACGGACACCTCTACCCGTACATCGTACTTAGAAAATTATTTACCGTACGCTACAGAACAATTTGATTTGATTAGCTACCAGCCACAAGTTGCTGAAGTTTACACCAATAAATTGTTTAGAAATTACCTTTCAGTTTACCAGTATTCGTTACGACATAGACTTCAAAAACAAAAAGATTTACTCACTATTGTGGACGATTTCCTTGACAACAATGCTTTAAAATAATAACATGATCATATACAATATCACCGCAAATATTGACGCAAGCGTACACGACAAATGGCTGGCCTGGATCAAAGAGCACATCCCACAAGTACTGGCTACAGGTCATTTTACAGAAGCCAAACTCACCAAAGTACTGGTAGAAGAAGAAATGGGTGGCACCACCTACTCCATTCAATACCGTGCAAAATCACGGGAGGCATTGGATATGTACTATAAGAACGATGCCGAACGCCTTCGAAAAGACGGTGCCAAACTGTTTGCCGATAAAATGTTGGCTTTTCGTACAGAACTGGAAGTACTGGATGAATATGCTGTAAATTTCGATTCATAATGTCGGTTAGAGCCAAGAAACACTTAGGGCAGCATTTTCTAAAAGACGAAAACATCGCCGAAAAAATTGCCAATACCCTTACGCTAAAGGGCTATAAGAATGTGCTGGAAATTGGTCCGGGAATGGGTGTACTTACCAAATATTTGATCCAAAAACCCATCGAAGTTGTTGCTATGGACCTGGACAGTGAATCCATTACCTACCTTATTGACAACTATCCAAACGAGAACCTTCAGATTTTAGAAGCAGATTTTCTGAAAAGCGAAGGTGCCGATATTTTTGGCGACGAGCCGTATGCGATTACAGGAAACTTCCCCTATAATATTTCAACACAAATTGTCTTTAAAGCTATAGAAAACCGGGATCAAGTACCTGAATTTACCGGGATGTTCCAAAAAGAAGTAGCCCAACGCATTTGTGCAAAAGAAGGAAACAAGACCTACGGAATTCTTTCAGTATTAACACAAGCCTTTTTTGAAGCCGAATACCTTTTCACAGTAAAACCAGGTGTTTTTAATCCGCCTCCCAAAGTAGACAGCGGTGTACTTCGGTTAATTAGAAAAGAAAATTATGAGCTTCCGTGTGACGAAAAGTTGCTTTTTAAAATAGTAAAAACTGGATTTCAGCAACGCAGAAAAACACTTCGCAACAGTTTAAAATCTTTTAATCTTTCCGATAAACTGAAAGAAGATAGTATCTTTGGGCAACGACCCGAGCAACTCACCGTTGCTCAATTTATTTCGCTCACCCAAAAGATAGCCAACGATGCAGTTTCAACTAACGACTGATTTTTTACAGACGGTTGAGCAGCTTATTAGCGTTAAAGACGGTAACAAGCTGCGCGAACTCCTGCAAGAACTTCACTTTGCCGATATTGCTGAAATTTTAGAGGAATTAAACAGCGATGAGGCCACGTATCTTATAAAACTACTGGCGAGCGACCTTACTTCTGAAGCGCTCATGGAATTGGATGACGATGTTCGGGAAAAAATTCTGGATCGCTTATCTCCTTCTGAAATTGCCGGAGAATTATCTGAAATGGACACCGATGATGCGGCCGATGTAGTAGCAGAATTGGATGATGCTATTCAGAAAGAAGTAATTAAACAAATTGGAGACCAGGATCTGGCTGCAGATATTGTAGATTTACTTCGGTACGATGAGGATACTGCTGGTGCCCTAATGGCAAAAGAACTGGTGCAGGTAAAAGAAACCTGGACCGTGGCAGGATGTGTACGTGAAATGCGTCGCCAGGCCGAAAACGTAACGCGGGTTCATTCTATCTATGTGACCAATAAAGAAGGAAAATTAACAGGAAGACTTTCGTTAAAAGACCTGTTGACCGCAGCAGAAAAAACAAAAATTTCAGAAGTATTTATTCCAAAAGTAGACTACGTTACCGTCCATACCGAAAATGAAGAAGTAGCCAGAATTATGCAAAAATACGATCTGGAAGCCATTCCTGTCGTAGATGAAGAAGGGGTTTTGGTGGGTAGAATTACCATTGACGATATTGTAGATTTTATAAAAGACGAAGCCGAAAAAGACTACCAGATGGCAGCGGGTATTTCGCAGGATGTAGAGGCAGATGACAGTGTCTGGCAACTTACACGTGCACGTTTACCCTGGTTGGTGTTAGGCCTTTTTGGTGGCCTGGGGAGTGTCTATATCATGCAAGGATTTGAAGAAGCGCTGGCACAATTTCCCATTCTGTTTTTCTTTACACCCCTTATTGCCGCTATGGCTGGAAACGTAGGGGTACAATCGAGTGCGATTATTGTTCAGGGTTTAGCAAACGACAATGTAAAAGGCAGTCTCTTAAACAGGTTGATAAAAGAAGTTGGGCTCGCACTTATAAACGGACTTGCATTAGGGTTCCTTGTTATACTTTATAGTTATGCTGCTGGTCTGGAGCAACTTGTTGGGATCACCATTGCGGTTTCAATGCTTTCGGTTATTATAGTTGCTGCACTCGTAGGTACATTTGTACCCATTATTCTGGACAAACGCGGTATAGATCCTGCCATTGCCACAGGGCCATTTATTACCACAAGCAATGATATCTTCGGAATTTTCCTGTTCTTCTATATTGCAAAAGTAATTCTTGGCTTTTGATAGTTTTCTCCGATAAAATAACGGTTCCAAAAACGGCGATAGATGAAAACGGTCACGTAAACAACATCACCTATTTGCAATGGTGTATTGATGTGGCCGAAAAACACTGGTTTGCCAAAGCCCCGGCAGCGTATCAGAAAACCCATTTCTGGGTAGTTTTAGAGCACACCATTTCTTATAAAAACCCTTCGTTTGAAGGAGAAGAACTGCTTGTTGAAACATGGGTTACCAAAGCGGAAGGTGTAAAAAGCGAACGGCATTATAAAATTACCAGGATGTCAGATGAGAAAGTCCTTGTAAACGCAAAAACACTATGGTGCTTTGTTGAAATTGAAACTCAAAAACCAGCCAGGATTACCGAGGAAATTCGTACTTTGTTTATGTAGTACCACTTAGTTTTTATTTCAGAAAAGCTTTTTTGTGTTTAAAAGAAAACACCCGTTATTTTTTTCGTTTTTCCAGTTTCTATTTTCTACTTTTAAAGAATGAAACCCATCAACATTAAAGAAAAATTCACAAAGTTTAACAAGCAATGGTACCCCCACCAGATTGCTGTGGTGGACGATATGCAGGTGATTTTAGCTAAAGTACAAGACGAATTCGTCTGGCACAAACACGAGGAGGAAGACGAACTGTTTTACGTACAAAAGGGAACGTTGGAAATGCATTTTCGCACCTCGGTTCAGCTTAATGTACAAAATGCCAACGAAGCCAAAGAATGGGTTGAAATCGTAAAAGAAGGTGAACTTATTGTTGTTCCAAAAGGCGTAGAACACTGCCCAAAAACACAAAACGGAGAGGAAGTCCATCTGTTACTCTTCGAAAAACTAGCCACAAAACATACAGGCGAAGTAACGCACGAAAAAACACAAACCGAATATCCTAAAATATAGAAGATGTGGTAGATTTTTGTAAGCAGAACTAAATTTTTGATGTATCCTAAAGATTTTTTCGGTTTTAATCTTTCATTTTTCTACCTTTAAAAGATGATACATTGTCCCTCGAACATCTAAAATCGTACATCAATTTGAAAATCCTTCACCTAGATCAAAACCATCCCTTACTCCTTGAACGATTGGAGCAAGCAGGGTTTTCTAACACTGAAAGCTACACAGCTTCCAAAGAGGAAATTGAAAAAATTATCTCAAAATACAACGGGATTATTATCCGAAGTCGCTTTCCAATTGACAAACAGTTTCTGGATGCCGCCAAAAACCTTAAGTTTATTGCTCGTGTAGGCGCTGGTCTGGAAAGTATAGACATTCCTTATGCAAAGAAAAAAGGCATAGAATTATTCGCTGCTCCCGAAGGAAATAGAAATGCCGTAGGCGAACATACCCTGGGGTTGCTCTTAGCGCTTTTCAACAAGTTAAATGCGGCAGATCAAAGCGTAAAAAAAGGCAACTGGAAACGCGAAGCACATCGTGGTATCGAATTAGATGGGAAAACAGTGGGCTTAATTGGCTATGGAAATATGGGAAAAGCTTTCGCAAAAAAATTAAAAGGGTTTGATTGCACCGTCCTCTGCTACGATATTAAAGAAGAAGTGGGTGATCGCAATGCTACGCAAGTAGCACTAAAAACCCTACACGAAATGGCAGATGTGGTAAGCCTGCACACTCCCTGGACTCCTTTGACAGATAAAATGGTGAATCAGGAATTTATTGAAGCTTTTCAAAAACCCTTTTGGTTGCTCAATACGGCCAGAGGAAAGAGTGTGGTTACAAAAGACCTTGTTGCAGCTTTGGAAACCAGCAAAATTTTAGGAGCTGGCTTAGATGTTTTAGAATACGAAAAGCTCTCTTTTGAAACCCTTTTTTCTGAAGAAATGCCTTCTGAATTTAAAAAATTACTCAGTTTTGATAATGTGCTTCTAACTCCACATGTAGCCGGCTGGACGGAGGAAAGCAACATAAAATTAGCCGAAATCATTGTAGAAAAAATAACCGAAACATTCATAACCGATAACCGATAACCGACAATATGCAATACGAAGCAGCTACCGTAGAAGATTACATCGCTCAACTCCCAGAAGACAGACAAGCACCTGTTCAAAAACTCCGTAAGATCTTTCAGAAACACCTTCCAAAAGGATTCGAGGAAGGAATTTTATACAAAATGATTGGTTTTTACGTACCGCATTCTCTGTATCCCGACGGGTACCATTGTAACCCCAAAGACCCCTTACCTTTTATAAATATTGCTTCACAAAAAAACTTTGTTGCCTTGTATCACAGCGGTATTTATGCCCAAAAAGAACTCTTGGATTGGTTTGTAGAAGCATATCCAAAACACTGTAAATACAAACTGGATATGGGGAAAAGCTGTATTCGGTTTAAGAAAATGGAAGATATTCCTTATGCATTAATCGAAGAATTAGCGGGTAAAATAACACCGCAAGAGTGGATAGAAATATATGAAGATGCAATCAAGAAATAATAATTACTAAAACAACACTATGAAATTAGGAGCCTTCTCTATAAGTCTAGCTGTAAAGGACATTAAGAAATCGAAAGCATTCTATGAATCCCTGGGTTTTACAAAGTTTGCTGGAGATTTAGAAAAAAAATATCTCATCATGAAAAACGAGGATTCCTTAGTAGGTCTCTTCGAGGGAATGTTTGATAACAACATCATCACGTTCAATCCTGGCTGGGACCAGAACGCTCATATAGTTAAAGATTTTGATGATGTAAGAACTATTCAAAAACACCTAAAAGCTGAAGGAATGACCATGATTACAGAGGCCGATGAGAACACAAAAGGCCCTGCCAGTTGCGTGGTGGTAGACCCGGACGGCAATACCATTTTAATAGATCAACACGTATAAACAGATAGTACACATGAAAAAAAGAGTCACAGGTATTGGCGGGTTATTTTTTAAAACGAAAGATCCAAACGCCACCAAAGACTGGTACAAAAAACACTTGGGGTTTAACACAGACGACTGGGGCTGCACGTTCTGGTGGAAAGACGAAAACGGTACTAAGTGCTCTACGCAATGGAGTCCTTTCCCTCAGGATACAAACTATTACGAGCCTTCCAAAAAGGATTTTATGTTTAATTACCGGGTGGAAAATTTAGTAGAACTATTGAAAGTACTAAAAAAAGAAGGTGTTGAGGTGATAGGCGAGATACAAGAGTTTGAGTATGGGAAATTTGGCTACATCATGGACAACGATGGCAATAAAATTGAGCTCTGGGAGCCTATAGATAGTGCTTTTGAGTAAGTTTTTATGCTATTAAAACTTAGAAGGGCAGTTTCATTTAAAAAAATATTAAAATCGTATTTCGCAAACCTCAAATTAAATGCTTCTAGAAATCTGCGCTAATAGTTTTGAAAGTGCCCTCGCTGCGCAACAAGCAGGAGCAGATCGTATTGAATTGTGTACAGAACTTTCGGTGGGTGGGCTTACCCCGTCTTTTGGGTTGCTCGAAAAAGTGTTGGTGGAATTAACCATTCCAGTCCATGTTCTCATACGTCCCAGAAGTGGAAATTTCACCTACTCAGAAACTGAACTGGATATCATGCTTCGGGATATTGAAACCTGCAAAGAGATAGGGTGTGACGGTATTGTTAGTGGCGCTTTGACCAAAGAACTTGAAGTAGATTTAGAAGTAACAAAATTATTGAAAGCGTGTTCGGGTAGTTTGGAGTTTACGTTTCACCGTGCTTTTGATTGGGTTAGAAATCCTTTTGAAGCGTTGGAACAACTCAAGACCATGAATGTAACAAGGCTGTTATCCTCCGGACAAGAACCTTCAGCAGTAGAAGGAATAGAACTCCTTAAAAAGTTACAGGATAACGCGGATGAAATCCTTCAGATTATGCCAGGAGGAGGGATAAATACCAGCAATTGTCAACAATTTAAAAAAGCTGGATTTGCTATGTTACATTGTTCAGCAACCCGGAAGATCCAGACGCTACATAAAGCTCCCAAAGTTTCCATGCAGAGTCTCACACTTTTTAATGAAGGAATGGTTGCAACATCTCATATAAATACAATAAAAGAAATTAAAGGTTTGTTAGCCAAATAAATAGGCTGTTTATCAAATTACCCGAAAAGGGTATCGCTCGTTAAAAAATAATTTATACTTTTAACCCTCAACCAAATACTTACAAGATGTCTGAAAACAATACAGAAGGCTACGACAGCACCAAAAAAAACGTAGAAGATGCCGCAGAAAATCTGGGCAACGAAGCAAACAAAGCTGCAAACGATTTTAAAGAAGGCTGGAATGACGTGACTCATAGCCAGGAAAATAAAAAAATGATGGCCGGAATTCTGGGCATTTTAATTGGTTCTTTAGGAATTCACAAATTTGTACTTGGATACACCCAGGAAGGAATTATCCAGATTGTAATCACTGTGGTTACTTGCGGAATTGGAGGTATTATAGGTCTTATTGAAGGTATTATTTACCTGACTAAAACCGATGAAGAATTCTATCAAACATACCAGGTTGGTAAAAAAGGCTGGTTCTAAGTTTCATTTATGGAAAATCAACAGACAAATCATAATCCAAACACACCTCCTGTAGAAAACAAAAAAATGCTGGCTGGACTGTTAGGCATTTTTTTAGGTGGCTTTGGCGCACATAAATTTGTTCTGGGGTACACTCAAGAAGGACTTATATTATTAGGGATCCTTTTACTATCTTTTCCTCTTATGTGTATTATAATTGGTGCTTTTACCATGTATATTCCTATTATCATTGGATTGATTGAAGGGATTATTTACATCACCAAAACAGACGAAGAGTTTTACAATACATACCAGGTAGGTAAGAAACCCTGGTTCTAATTAAAGTTCCAGAATTTAAAAACCCTGGCCTTTAGGAATCAAATTAAAAGCTTTCAAATAGTATTTGAAAGCTTTTTTTATTTTAGAAAAAAAAGTGTTCGGTGCATCCTGTAAACCACAACCGCTTCCCTACAACAAGAAACCTGATTAAAAAATATTGTCGTAATTTTATAGAGAACAATCTATAATCTATGTCACTTGCCGCACACATTCTTATAGGCGTTATTGCCTTCCTTCATCTCTATTTTCTCTATTTCGAAATGTTTGCCTGGACCACAAAGGGACCAAAAGTATTTAGAGGTTTTCCTAAGGATCTTTTCCCAAAAACCAAAGCCATGGCAGCAAATCAAGGACTGTACAATGGTTTTTTAGCGGCAGGACTCATCTGGACTTTTTTCATTGAAAATCTAGCCTGGCAACAAAATGTAGCTGTTTTCTTTTTGAGTTGTGTGGCTATTGCAGGAATATATGGCGCTTTTTCAGTTTCAAAAAAAATTTTATTTATTCAGTCAATTCCCGCTATAGTAACATTGGTCCTACTTCACCTATAAATTATTTTGTATCTTAGTGTTATTAAAAACATCTTATGAAATATATTACTTTATCACTTCTGACCATTTTATTAGTTTTTACTTCCTGCGAAGACAAGGAAAAAACAGATTTAATGTCCCAATACGAAACCCTTTTAGAGGAGCGTGAGAGTTTAATGATACAACATGGCAGTTTTGAGGATATGCACAAGAGCCTACTAGCAACTCATAATAAATTAAGCACCCAGCTAGAAGGGATGACAATTAACGACTCTACTGTGTTTGAAAAGCTTGCAAGACACGAAGCGATTTTCGCAAAACACGAAGCCAATATGGGAGCGCATAGTTCTTTAAAAGAATCTCACAAAGACATGAAAGCGAGTTTTATGGACGGCACTATGGACAAGGATGCTATGAAAGCTCAAATAAAAGAGATGAAAGAGCAACACACAACTATGATGAATCACCATGAGAATATGAAGCAAGAGCATGAAAGCATAAAAGAGTCCCACGATGAAATCATGGCGAAAATAAATACCTTTGGTACCAAAAACAACGAAAGCTAAAAATAGCTTGTAATATATACGCAAGAAATGGACAGTTTACAACTAGTATACTGTCCATTTTTTTAAGAACAACCTATGGATACTACAATTGATTTCAGCAATTTAAAGGCGCTCTACATAAACTGTACGCTCAAGAAAACACCCAGAATGAGCCACACCAAAGCATTAATGGATATTTCTATTAATATTCTTCGTGCAGAAGGCGTTACGGTAGAATATCTGCGCCTGGTAAATCACGACATAGCCTACGGAGTCTATCATGATATGACTGAACACGGGGCTGAGAAAGACGAATGGCCAGACCTGTGGAAAAAAGTACAGGATGCCGATATTTTAGTCATTGGCACCCCTATTTGGTTAGGTGAAAAATCTTCAGTAGCTACCAAACTTATTGAACGTTTGTACGGGGAAAGTGGTAGAAGAAACGAAAAAGGCCAGTACTATTTCTACGGAAAAGTAGGGGGTTGTATTATTACAGGAAACGAAGACGGGATTAAACATGTAGCTATGGGAACACTCTATGCCTTACAGCATATTGGGTACAGTATTCCTCCTCAAGCAGATTGTGGCTGGATTGGCGAAGCAGGACCAGGCCCTAGTTATAACGATAAAGAAAGTGATGCCAAAAACAATGATTTTACCAATCGAAATACTACGTTTATGACCTACAATCTTTTACATTTGGCGAAATTGCTGAAAGATCAGGGCGGTTATCCTCCCTATGGAAATTCCCGTGGCGATTGGGACGATGGGACCCGATGGAATTTTGAGAACCCGGAATACAGATAGAACACTTCAATTTAGAACCAACCTTATAGTATGCTTAACCTTAAACTAGCCACAGACCCAAGATGGGTCACTATTGTAGAAAGCAATCTGGAAGAGATCTTAACAGATCATGCCTGGTGCGAACAAAAAGCAGCCAGCAACGCCATTACTATTATTACACTTAACAGCCAACACGTAGATCTGGTGACAGATCTTTTAAAACTGGCCCAAGAGGAACTGGAGCATTTTGAAATGGTACACGAAATCATTAAAAAACGAGGGTATAAACTAGGGCGCGAACGGAAGGATCACTATGTAAATCAGTTGTTTCAATTTATGAATCGCGGGGGAAGCAGAGAGCAGGCTATGGTAGATAGGTTGTTATTTTCTGCTATGATCGAAGCCAGAAGTTGTGAACGTTTTAAATTACTTTCCGAACGCATTAAAGATCCAGAACTCTCAAAATTCTATCGGGAATTAATGATAAGCGAAGCGGGACATTACACTACTTTTTTAGGGTTTGCCCGTAAATATGGTCAAAATGTGGATGTAGACAAGCGCTGGCAGGAACTCATAGAATTTGAAGGAGAGATCATAAAAAATTACGGGAAGTCCGAAACCATTCACGGTTAGGTTTTAAGAATAGAGCACATCCTAAATTTTTCGTATCTTTTTACTGAAAAATTTGCTACAATGAAAACTACTCCAAGATTTGAAGCTGCCGTCCAAAAACTCTACACTGCGTTCCACAATGAAACACTACATCCGGAATGTTGCAGCCAATGTGCTGTTGGCACCATATTAGAAGGCAATGATGCCTGGAAGCACCTTTCAGACCATCACGGGTCTTATCAGTTAAATTATATAGGCAAGGTACACGAAATGATGGGTAGGCGATTTGGCGGGTATCTTCCATCAGAACTACTTAGCATTGAAAACGCTTTCCTGCAAGGGTGCAGCTATCAACTACCCTTACGTCATTCGCATTTTAGTCCCTCCAACCCAAAAGAAAAAGAAATTGTTTTTGATGGGCTTTGTGCTACAGTAACGGTACTTTGTAAGCTGGATGGTATTAAAAATACTAAGGATGTTTCAGAACTGTTTAATTTTGAAAAAAGACAGCTACTTCAATTTTCATAAGGTTGTTAGCTTTAGCAAACGTATTGACCCAATTTAGTAAAGGAGTTCCATCCATTTTTCTTCGTAACAAGAATTCTCTTAGGGCGCTAACTTAATAAAGTTACTATAAAAATTCGCTCTACTTTTTATTATTACACAAGTATCAGATAACTTTATATATACTTAATTATTATGAGCAGTAAAAGGGAGAAATTTGCCAGCTTCGGCATCGCAACCAAAGGAATTGTCTATTTTATAATTGGAGCACTCACTACATTGGCCGCTTTTGGATATGGAGGAGAAAAATCGAGTTCCAGTACAGTTATAGATTTTATAGCCCAGCAATTATTTGGTAAAGTACTACTAGTTTTGTTATCTATAGGACTTTTAGGCTATGTCTTCTGGCGATGGTACCAGGCATTTACAAACCCAAGTGAGATTGAAAATAGCTTTAAAGGAACTGTCAAACGCGTGGCTTATTTTATCAGTGGTGTTTTGTACGGTATACTTTCTTATATGTCCCTAAAAACGGTACTTGGCTCTGAAAGCGGGAAAAAATCCTTTATCTCGAAAATATTTGAATCAGAGTATGCTATAATTATTGCGATACTTGTGGGTGTTGCCCTTTTTGGAAAAGGTGTTTACGAATTTTACCAGGCATATTCTGGTAAATTTAAAGAAGAAGTTGAGAGTACGAGCCTTCCTGCTAAAACACAAGGTCTGGTTTTAAAGTTTGGCAAGGTAGGCTATACCTCCCGCGGTATCGTTGCTGGACTACTAGGTTTTTTATTTATTAAAGCAGGGTTTTCAAGCAATGCCAATAAACTTAGTAAAAGTGATGCTTTCGGGTTTATTGAAAATGAATTTGGTGGCCTTATTCTGGGGGTTGTTTCACTAGGACTGGTTGGATACGGTATTTTTATGATGGTGAAAGCAAAGTATAGTAGTTTGAGTGTAGGGCAGTAATCTTAACTAGTTGTTTTGTATTCTGATGTGTCGCATAAGAGCAATCTTTAAGTGTCTTCAGGTGTTTTACTGCCATTGCTGTATTTTTTCTCCAACTCAGCCTGAAACTCTTCCATTACTGGTTTTACAGTACTTTCGGGCAAATCTGCAATACGAATATACATTAACCCGTCTACTGCATTATTAAAAAGAGGATCTACATTAAACGCTACGACTTTTGCATTTTGCTTAATATATTTTTTTATAAGAACGGGTAGTCGCAACGCTCCAGGTTCTACCTCATCAATAAGCTTATCGAATTTATTAAGGTCCGCTTCGCTTTCGTCAAAGATGAAATCTTTATCGGCATCCTTTAGCTTTACTTTGTATTCTTTTTTGGGCTTTATATACTGAGCTATGTAGGGATCGTAATAATTCGATTTCATAAACTCGATCATCAAACTCTTACTGAATTCTGAAAACTGATTGCTTATACTCACCCCTCCTATTAAAAACTTGTGCTCAGGATACCGTAACGTAGTATGTACGATTCCTTTCCAAAGCAGGAACAGCGGCATGGGGCGTAATTGGTATTCTTTAATGATAAATGCCCTACCCATCTCTATACTTTTACTCATCATGTCGTGCAATTCGGGCTCAAAACGGAAAAGGTCCTGCAGGTAAAACCCATCAATGCCATAGGCTGCAAAAATCTTAGACCCCAATCCCATTCGATAGGCTCCAGCTATCTTTTTGGCTTCGTTATCCCACAAAAACATATGATGGTAGTGGTTGTCAAACTTATCAATATCTATAGCGTTATTGGTTCCTTCTCCCACTTCACGAAAGGTGATTTCCCGCAAGCGACCAATTTCTAAAAGTATGTTGGGTATTTTTTCTGCAGAAGCTAGAAAGACTTCATAGTTCTTACTTTCCAGCAAGCGTTTATCTTCCGGGCGAAGGGCTTCAATTTCCTTTTCAATAGCTTCAACGGGGACTGGGCCTGCAATTTTCTTCGGTAATTTGGGAAGTTTGATGGTTTTGGGAAGGGTATCCACAAATTTTTTCCTCTGAAAGGGATTCGCCAACACATATGTTTTCTTCCGCAGAAAAGCAGTATAACTTTCTAATGATTCGTGCTCCTTTTGATCTTCGATTGAAATAGGGTTTCCAATTCGCACCTTTAATGTTCGTTCTTTTTGAGTCAATAATTCACTAGGCAACTTAGCCGTACGAAGTGTATCACTCATCTTAGCCCAGCGGTAAAACGATTTGCTGTTTCGCCCGTGAAAATAAATGGGAATAACAGGGACACCTGCTTTTTTAATCAGTTTCATAGCGGCTGGCTCCCACGTTCTGTCTATGATTATATGGTCTTCTTTTTGAGTAGAAACTTCCCCTGCCGGAAAAACTCCTAAAGGCTGTTCGTCTTTTAAATGCTGTAATGCCGCTTTAAACGCCATCATGCTATTATGTGCCTCTTTGTGTTCTTCAAAGGGGTTCACGGGCATTACATACGGTTTTAATGGAGCAATGCGGTGCAATAAAAAGTTGGCTATTATTTTATAATCCGGGCGACGTTCCAGCAATAGTTTTAGTAGTAAAATACCATCTATCCCACCCAATGGATGGTTAGAAATAGTAATAAACGGTCCCGTTTTTGGAATTCGTTTTAAGTCTTCTTCCGGGATTTCATAATCTACTTCAAATTCTTCCAGCAGCGCATTAATAAATTCCAGGCCGCTTAAATGCTTATTGCGGTCATAGATTTTATTACATGTAGAGATGTTAAGTACCTTCATTACAGACCATCCCATAAGGGTTCCAAAAAAGCCGAGTTTATCAACTTTTAAGGCTTTCGCAATCTCTTTGGTCGTAACTAGTCCCATGAATTTGGTGGTTGTTGTTCACAAAGATAACGAAACCCCCGCTATTCTTTCACGACCAATTGTACTGTACCACGGCTTTCCTGTTTTAACAAAAGCTCTTTATCCTTTAAAAGCGCCTTAACTTGTTTAGCATCAGCATGGCGGATGGTGTACAAGGTCACATTTTCATTCCATTGCACTTTAAAAGTACTGCGTAATTTGTTGAGTAGCGGTTCCAGCGTATCATATTTGTTATCTATACAAACTGAAAAGCTTATTGCTGAGTTCTGTATGAGCTCTACTTTCATTTTATATGCGTGTAACCACTTAAAAACATTTCCAATGTGGTCCTCCATCATAAAGTTGAAGTCCAGCGAAGACAATGAAATAAGCACTTGGTTTTTCTTCAGAATAAAACAAGAGACCATAGGCTCCAGTGTTACGCCTTTCCCCACACAGGTACCTTCGTCAAGGGGGTTGAGAAATGATTTCACAAACAAAGGAATTTCCTTTCGCTGTAGGGGCTGAAGAGTTTTAGGATGAATAACCGACGCTCCATAAAAAGCTAATTCGATAGCCTCGCGATAGGATATTTGCTGTAAAAGCGTTGTTTTACTGAAATACCTCGGATCTGCATTTAGCACACCTGGCACGTCTTTCCAGATAGTCACGTTTTCTGCATTAAGGCAATACGCAAAAATAGCCGCCGTATAATCACTTCCCTCTCTACCCAGCGTTGTCGTGAAATTATTGGTGCCTTCAGCTCCCAAAAACCCCTGGGTAATGGTAATTCCTTTTGCTGAAACTTTATTAGTAATATTTACTTGTGTGGCTTCCCAGTCTACTTTTGCATCCCGGTAATTACCGTCTGTAACGATACAGGTTCTTACATCCAGCCAGGCATTTGAAATGCCAATTTCATTCAAATATGCTGAAACAATACTGGTCGAAATAAGCTCTCCATAACAAACCACCTGGTCATAGACATACGCATGATTTGTAGATTTATTTTGCTCTAAAAACCGTGTTAGTTGAGTTACTAATTGGTTTAATTTTTTGAACACTGGATGCGATGCATTCTGAAACAACTTGTTTACAATTGGCACGTGGAAATCTAATAATATTTCTTGAGCGCTTTTAATGGAAGTAGTATCCTTAAAATAATTTGAAACTACAATTTCAAGCGCATTGGTCATTTTGCCCATGGCCGAAATTACCACAAGCAAATCCTGCTCTGCCGTTTTCTGTAATACGGTAGCGACATTTTTCACACCTTCGGCATCTTTAACCGATGCTCCTCCAAATTTGAATACTTTCATACTTCTGTCCCCACAGAAATTGGGGTCTTTTTATTACTAATTCTTTACTTCTTAATGTGTTCTTCTCCCAATTGCACCAAATACCAATCCTTTAATAAGGTAGCGCCACTTTTTTCGTAAAAATCGATGGCATTCTGGTTCCAGTCCAGCACCACCCATTCTACACGTTTTACGCCTTGCTGTTTCGCATATTGTACCACAGTAGTATAAAGTAATGTGCCTATTCCTTCACTTCGGTAGTGTTGTTTTACAATTAAATCTTCCAAATGAACTGTACGTCCTTTCCATGTAGAAAAACGAAAATACACCAGCGCCATTCCAATTATTTCATTTTCATTTTCAGCAACAAAACACGTGAATAGCTTATTGTCAAACCCTTCGGCTTCTAAGGTTGCAACTGTTACCTCAACAGCATTGGGTTCTTTTTCAAAAACAGCTAACTCTTTAATAAGCTCCAGGACTTGGGGCATATCTTCTCGTTCGGCTTTGCGTATGTTTATGTCCATTTGTTGGTTTTGCTTGACAAATATCGGTGGTATTTCTTAAAAATCCCGATATTTGCGTCAAATCTAAGCACTACGGGCACTCATGGCAAAACAAAACCAAACTTTAGGGGAATTTATCATCGAAAATCAAGAAGAGTTTAAATACTCTTCGGGCGAGCTATCGCGGTTGATCAATTCCATACGCCTGGCGGCGAAGGTGGTAAACCACGAGGTAAACAAAGCGGGTCTGGTAGATATTCTGGGCGCTGCCGGAGAAACAAATGTACAGGGGGAAGACCAGCAAAAACTAGATGTTTACGCTAATGAGATTTTTATAAAAACACTTACCAATAGGGAAATTGTTTGTGGGATCGCCAGTGAAGAAGAGGACGATTATATTACCATTACCGGGCGCAATAAAAAGAACGACAATAAATATATTGTCTTAATGGATCCCCTGGATGGCTCTTCCAATATAGATGTAAATGTTTCAGTGGGCACCATTTTTTCTATTTATAGACGAGTTACTCCCCCCGGAACTCCTGTTACGTTGGACGATTTCCTACAACCTGGAAAAAATCAGGTAGCGGCAGGGTATATTGTATACGGAACCTCAACAATGATTGTGTACTCTACAGGTCATGGGGTTAACGGTTTTACACTTAACCCAGCGATTGGAACCTACTACCTTTCGCATCCAAATATGCAGTACCCTGAAGATGGAAATATCTATTCCGTAAACGAAGGAAATTATGTGCATTTCCCGCAAGGTGTAAAAGACTATATTAAATATTGTCAGAAAGAAGAAGGAAACCGTCCCTATTCTGCAAGGTACATAGGTTCTTTAGTTTCAGATTTTCATAGAAATATGATAAAAGGTGGTATTTACATTTACCCAAACACGTCTAAGGATCCAGACGGCAAGCTCCGTTTGTTGTACGAATGCAACCCAATGGCATATCTGGCTGAACAAGCTAATGGTAGCGCCAGCAATGGGTTTGAGCGTATTCTGGACATTCAACCTACCAAATTACACCAACGTGTTCCATTTTTCTGCGGAAGTAAAAACATGGTTGCTAAAGCCGAAGAATTTATGCAGAACTCAACATCATAACTATAAAAAGGGCCTTTCGATACGATCGAAAAGCCCTCTTCTTAACACTTAAAATTGGGGTTACTCTCTGTTTAAAAGGTAACGGTAGTCTTCCATATCCAGACCACCGCTGTATATTTCAACAGATCTTTTAATAAGCTTTTGAGCTAGCTCTGCGGTATATCCTAAACCAATAGCATACTTTTCAATTAAGAAACGCTCGTGATCGTCAATCTCATGATCGGCAAAAATCATTTCAAACAAATCGTGCATACGCTCCAACCTTCGGTCTGCATCATTTGGTGGGTTAATAGGGTATTTTGTTGGGTTTTTCAATACAGCCTCGTATTCACTTTCGTCAATATCTAACTTCTTTGCAAAACGGCGCAACATTTTTTCTTCTTCGGCATTAAGGGCTCCGTTTACTGCAGCCATATTAGCAATAGATGCAAAATGGCCTAAGTTCCTTTTGTGTTCTCCACTCTCAAATAAATCTGTAAATGACATAGTTCCTAATTTATGCTACAAATATAATCTAAGCGCTAAAAATTTCCGAATAAAGCGACAGAATCTTTTTTCGGAAAACTTCTGAAAAGTATAGTCATTAAACTTTTCTTAATTCTAAAATACAAACCTTTCAAAACCTGTAATTTTAAGAAACATAAAAAAACACTTAAAAATTGCCCAGAACACCACTACTACAATTTAATGAAAAAGGCATTTATTGCAAGCAAGCCAATATTTATATTGATGCCTGGCGACCTGTTGATAAATGCATTGTTACTCATGGGCATGCAGACCACAGTCGCTGGGGACACAAACAGTATATTACCCACCACAATAATGTATCCATCATAAAACACCGCCTGGGAGAAATTACCGTAAGCGGAAAGGAATGGAACGAAACTTTTTCAATTAATGGTGTTAAATTTAGTTTGCATCCTGCAGGGCATATTGTTGCATCCAGTCAGGTACGTGCTGAGTATAAAGGTGAAGTGTGGGTTTTTACAGGCGACTTTAAAACCGAAGACGACGGCATTGCCGAACCCTTTGAACTTGTAAAATGCAACACCTTTATTACCGAATGCACCTTTGGCTTACCCGCCTTTAAGTGGATACCTCAGGCCGAAGTATTTACAGATATTAATACCTGGTGGGCAGAGAACAGAGCTGAAAACAAAACCTCTATCCTCTTTGGATATAGCCTGGGTAAAGCACAACGCTTGCTAAAACACCTGGATCCAGACATTGGTAAAATATACACCCACGGCGCCATAGAAAATATGACCAATGTCCTTCGTGAAAATTATAATTTTCACGAAACTAACCGCATTACCCGAGACACCAAAAAAGAAGAATTGTTGGGGAATATAGTTCTGGCGCCACCAAGTGCTCACGGCGGTACATGGATTCGGAAAATGGTTCCTTATGTTACAGCTAGTGCCAGTGGCTGGATGACTTTTAGAGGAGCCAGAAGAAGACGGGCAATTGACAGAGGGTTTGTCTTGAGCGATCATGCAGATTGGGACGGTTTATTGAACACGGTCAAGGAAACAGGCTGTGAAAAAGTAATCGCCACTCATGGCTATACCGACATTTTCTCGAGATACCTGCGTGAAGAAATGGGTCTCGATGCCAGAACTGAAAAAACACAATATGAAGAAGACGCTTCAACTGCGCTTAGCGAACAAGATAAAATAGATGAAGAAAGCCAATGAAACAATTTGCCACTCTCATAAAAACCTTAGACAGTACTAATAAAACTACTTTAAAAGTTGCAGCGCTTACCGAGTATTTTAAAAATACTAACGAAGATGATAAGCTATGGACTATCGCTATTCTCTCCCACCGACGCCCCAAACGTCCTGTAAACACAACTTTATTGCGGTTGTGGGCTACGGAAATCAGCGGAATTCCTTTATGGCTTTTTGAAGAAAGCTACCACATTGTAGGCGACCTGGCCGAAACCATTGCGCTGATCATTCCAACTGGGAATGATGGTCAGGGAATTTCAAAATCTCTCTCCGAAATTATTTCTGAAATCATAAAACTTAGAGCGCTTTCAGAAGATGAAAAACGAAGCTACCTTCAGGAAAACTGGTTGCAGATGACCTATTTTGAACGCTTTGTATTCAATAAGATTATTACAGGTGGTTTTAGAATTGGGGTAAGTCAAAAATTAATGACTCGCGCGCTTTCAAAAGCTACAGAAATAGACGAAGACATCCTGGCCTATAAATTAATGGGAGACTGGACTCCCGAAAATACTACGTATCAAAAACTAATTTTAGAAGAAAACCCGGAAGACTATCTAAGCAAGCCTTATCCGTTTTATCTGGCATATGCCGTGGAAGAAAACTTTCAGGAAGATCTGGGAGAAATTTCAGATTGGAGCTTTGAACATAAGTGGGACGGTATTAGAAGTCAGGTAATTATTAGAAATGATGAGGTTTTTGTATGGTCCCGGGGCGAAGAATTAGTAACCGATAAATACCCTGAATTTCAACGTTTCCTTTCCAAAATCCCGAACGGAACAGTATTAGATGGAGAAATTTTACCCTTCGGAAATAACGAAATTGGAAACTTTAATGAGCTACAAACCCGAATAGGCCGTAAAAATCTTTCAAAAAAACTACTGGAGAAAACGCCTGTTATTTTAAACGCTTATGATTTACTGGAGTGGAAAGGAGAAGATATCAGGCAAATGCCTTTTTCAGAAAGAAGAAAAATTTTAGACCAACTTATTTCAGAATGCGCTTGTGATGAAATAGGATTGTACCTGAGTGAAACCATGAATTTTAAAACCTGGGACGCTGCCGCAAAAGAACGGGCGCTTGCAAGAGAAAAACGTAGTGAAGGTTTAATGCTGAAACGCAAAGATTCCCCTTATTTAGTAGGTAGAAAAAAAGGAGATTGGTGGAAATGGAAGACAGATCCTTTTACTATAGATGGTGTACTTACTTACGCCATGCGTGGCCATGGGCGACGTGCCAATTTATATACAGATTATACCTTTGGACTTTGGAACGATGGAGAGTTAGTGACGTTTGCAAAGGCCTATTCTGGCCTGACCGATGCCGAATTCAGGCAAGTAGATGCCTGGATAAAGAAAAACACGCTGGAACGATTTGGCCCTGTTAGAAGCGTTACCCCACATCACGTTTTTGAAATTGCTTTTGAAGGTATTGCCGAAAGTAGCCGGCATAAAAGCGGTATTGCTACACGGTTTCCAAGAATTTTACGGTGGAGAAAAGACAAGCCTATTGAAGAAGCAAACACCCTGGACGATTTAAGAGCCTTGATTCCTAAATAATATGAATCAAAAAGAACTCATAAACATAGCCGAAACCTGGTTCGAGTCCAAAAACTGGAACGCCTTTCCTTTTCAGAAAAAAACCTGGAAAGCCTTTCTTGGCGGGAAGCATGGACTTTTAAATGCACCTACGGGAAGCGGAAAAACCTATGCGCTGTGGGTTCCCATAGTGCTACAATACATAAAAGACAATCCAGCATATAAAACCAAGCATACCAAAGGATTAAAAGCAGTATGGATCACGCCTTTACGGGCACTTTCGGTCGAAATACAACAAGCTGCACAACGTTTTGCAGATGAATTAGAGACAGGGCTAACCGTTGGAATACGAACAGGGGATACCCCGCAAAAAATCAGGGCACAGCAAAAGAAAAATATGCCCGATCTTCTTATCACTACTCCAGAAAGTTTAATGTTATTGCTAGCGAGTAAAGGATATGAAAAAACTTTTAAAACTCTCACTGCCGTTGTGGTAGACGAATGGCACGAATTATTGGGCAGCAAACGCGGTGTACAAATGGAGCTGGGATTGTCTCGCTTAAAAACCATCTCGCCCCAGTTACGCATTTGGGGAATTTCAGCAACCATTGGAAATCTCGAGCAGGCACAGGAGGTCCTTTTGGGAAATAGTAAAGATGTCTCCTCGAGCGTAGTCGAGAGGTTAACAAAAAATCTCGATAGTTCAAAGAAGATCTCGACTGCGCTCGACCAGACAAAAAAAAATGTTTTAATTAAGGCGAAATTGAGTAAAAAAATTGTGGTGAAATCTATCATCCCAAAAAAGATGGAAACCTTTCCGTGGCGCGGACATTTAGGATTGCATTTGCTAGATGATATCATTCCAATAATAAAGGCAAGTAAGACAACACTGATCTTTACAAACACAAGAAGCCAGTGTGAAATCTGGTTTCAGAAAATACTGGAGAAATACCCTGAATTTGCTGGTGAAATGGCAATGCACCATGGAAGTATTAACAAAGAAACCCGTCTGTGGGTGGAACAAGCCATCCGAAATGAAAGTCTAAAAGCCGTGGTAGCGACATCCAGTCTGGACCTGGGAGTAGACTTTGCACCTGTAGAAACCATCATTCAGATTGGGGGTCCAAAAGGGATCGCTAAATTTTTGCAACGTGCAGGGCGAAGCAATCATAGACCGGGAGAACCTTCAGTAATTCACTTTTTGCCAACGCACGCTATGGAGTTAATAGAAGCTTCGGCCTTAAAAAAAGCGGTTAAAGGAGATGTCATGGAAGATCGTATTCCGTATTTGTTAAGCTTTGATGTACTCGTTCAGTATCTGGTAACCCTGGCGGTTAGCGATGGATTTATTCCGAAAGAAATTTTCCCTGAAATTAAAAACACCTTCTGCTTTCAGGGAATTACAGAGGAACAATGGCAATGGTGTCTCAATTTTATCACAATGGGCAGCCAAAGCTTGCAGGCGTATAACGAATACAAGCGTGTTCTGGTAGATGAAAGCGGAAGATTTTATGTGGACAGTAGGCAAACAGCTATGATGCATCGTCTTTCCATCGGAACTATTGTAAGCGATGCCATGGTACAGGTAAAATATGTGACCGGTGGATTTATTGGTACTATTGAAGAGTTTTTCATAGGGAAAATGAAGCCTGGCGACGTTTTTGTTTTTGCAGGACGCACCTTAGAATTGGTGCGGGTTAGAAATATGATCGCACAGGTAAGACGAAGTACCAAACGTACAAGAAACGTGGTAAGCTTTATGGGTGGACGCATGGCACTTTCCTCTCAAATGTCTGAAATCTTACGAAACGAATTACAATCTGAAGCTGACCATAAACGCAACACCCCCGAGTTAAAAGCCCTGTCTCACATTTTTGAAAGGCAGGAGCGAGAAAGCATCGTTCCTGGTAACAATGAGTTTTTAATAGAAACTTTTAAAACGCGGGAGGGGTATCATCATCTATTTTATCCTTTTGAAGGCAGGTTCGTACACATGGCTATGGGCGGTTTGTTGGCCTACCGAATTAGTCTACTCTCGCCCATCACATTTTCTTTGGCGTACAACGATTATGGTTTTGAATTGCTGAGTGACCAACCTTTGGATATTCAGAATGTGCTGGATAACAATTTATTTAGCACCGACTATCTCTTTAGTGATCTTCAGAAAAGTTTAAACAGTACAGAACTCGCCCGCCGTAAATTCCGGGATATTGCGGTAATAAGCGGTATGGTTTTTACGGGCTATCCCAGTAAACAAATAAAGACAAAGCATCTGCAAAGCAATTCTCAATTGTTGTTTGACGTGTTTCGGGATTATGAAGCAGACAACTTGTTATACCAACAAGCGTTTAGGGAAACGTTTGAGCACGAGATGGAGGAAGGCAGGTTACGAATTGCTCTGGAGCGTATGGCAACCCAGGTAGTCGTCTGGAAAGAATGTGAAAACGCTACGCCATTTAGTTTCCCTATTATTACAGACAGGTTACGGGAAAAACTATCTTCGGAAAAATTGAAGGATAGAATTAAAAGGATGACGTTGAAATTGATGAAATAGCATATGAAATTGACTTCAGATAAGATAGTAACTCAAAAACTTCGTGAGGAAGGTGTTTACAGCTGGGAAGATGCTATTTTATTTATTCAAAAACTCCCGTATGGCAGGAATTCAAACAGAAAAGATCTGCTTTTGGTTCTTAGTGAAGCCAAAGGAACGTGTAGCAGCAAACACGCTTTCCTAAAAGAACTTGCAAATGAAAACGGATTTAAATTCGTAAATCTTTACATAGGAGTTTACAAAATGAACTCAATAAACACTCCAAAAATAGGCACTGTATTATCTGAATACAACCTCGATCATATTCCCGAAGCTCATTGTTTTTTAAAGAGTAATGGAGTACCCTTGGATGTTACCACCGCAACTTCAGATTTCAGTAGGATAGAGAATGAGATTCTAGAAGAAGTGGAAATAGAACCACATCAGGTTTCAAACTATAAAATAGCAATGCACCAGGAATTTCTAAGGAAATGGATTCAAAGGCACAATATTCGCTTTACTTTTGAAGAAATCTGGAACATTCGTGAAAGGTGTATTCAGAATTTAACTAAATCTTAAATTTACATATGAAAACTACCTGCTTATTCATTGCATTCTGTACTAGTATAGCTATGTTTAGTCAAAATTTTGAAGAAGCCATACATGTTTTAAAAACAATAGAATCTTCTGCTCAGGTAGACTCCATAAAAACAGTATACCCCCAATGGCAATTCTTTGAAACAACCTATGCTCCGAAAGATATGGTCTCAAAAAAATTTAACGAGAATAACATCAGTACCATAAAAAACAAAAGCCATAGTGTTGCTGAAAAGCTTCTTGAAACAGCTTCAGTTTTAGAATTCAGGGTTTCGTATATATATCTTAATGGAGATAAAAGACCTAAGGCTGAAATAGATTCGCTACGGCAACTTATTCTTGAAAAATTTAACGAGAATACTCCGTTTTCAGAATTAGCTAAAAAATATTCCGATGACCCCTCAGCTTCCAAAGGAGGCGATTTGGGCTGGTTTCCCGCGGGAAGAATGGTTCCAACTTTTGAAAATGCTATACGAGCACACCGTAAAGGAGCTATTTTTCTAGCGGAATCTTTAACCTCCAGAACGAACTGGTATTTTGTGATTCTTAAAACTCATGAAGATAGGGCAACAGAGGTTACAAGAACCGTTTCAATCCAGGTTAAAAACCAATAAGTATTTTTCCTTGTGTCGCTACCTATTCAAATAAATAGTCAGAATTTCACCCTTCATCCTAGCGGTGCCATTTTTTGGATAGAGAAGTCGATGTTACTCATTGCCGATGTGCATTTAGGGAAAGTGGCACATTTCAGAAAACATGGCGCTGCCATTCCATCGCACGTAGCGTTTGAAAATCTTGAAAAACTAACCGAAGTTACCAATCACTTTCAGCCTGAAACGGTTTGCTTTTTGGGCGATCTTTTTCACAGTACGTTGAACAGTGAATGGAATGATTTTGCAAAGTGGATCGAATATACCTCAGCCAAGGTTGTTTTAATTTCTGGTAATCACGATATCATTCCGCCGTATTTATTTGAAGACTTAGGGGTGCAAATTTATGAAGAACTCAAACTGGACAACTTCTTACTCACCCACCATCCAACGGTAGTAGAAAGTTCTTTCAATTTTTGTGGCCACATTCATCCTGGTGTGAAATTGCAAGGTGTTGGCAGGCAAAATGTACGATTAGCGTGTTTTTTTAAGTCTGAAAATCAACTTATTTTACCTGCCTTCGGAAATTTTACGGGTAAATACACATTAAAACCTTCAGAAAAAGATGAGGTTTATGTAATAGCAGACGATCAGGTTATTCAGGTTACTGCGTAAAGCCTTTTTTTTATAACCAGAAGCTACCGAACATGATTTGCTTATTTTTGCATTAGTTCTAAGCCAAAAAGCTTTTCAAACAATCCTATGAATCAAGATCCAAAACGTTTTACCATTACCGCTGCATTGCCATACACCAACGGCCCCGTTCATATCGGGCACTTAGCGGGTGTGTATGTTCCAGCCGATATTTATGCACGCTTTCAACGTCTTCAAGGTAAGGAGGTTGCTTTCGTGTGCGGAAGCGATGAACACGGAGTCCCTATTACTATAAAAGCAAAAAAAGAAGGAATCACACCTCAAGAAGTAGTAGACAAATACCACGCAATTATCAAGCAAAGTTTTGAAGCTTTCGGAATTACGTTCGATAACTATTCCCGGACTTCAGCAAAAGTGCATCATGATACGGCTTCAGAGTTCTTTAAAAAACTATATGACGATGGAAAATTTGTTGAGGAAGTAACCGAGCAATTATACGATGAAGAAGCAAGCCAGTTTTTGGCAGATCGTTTTGTGGTGGGAACCTGCCCAAAATGTGGTAATGAAGAAAGCTACGGCGACCAATGTGAAAACTGCGGAACAAGTCACAACGCAACAGATCTTATAAATCCAAAAAGCGCTATTACCGGAGCAATTCCTACATTAAAAGAAACAAGGCACTGGTTTTTACCGCTGGATCAATACGAACCATTTTTAAAACAATGGATTCTAAAAGACCATAAAAAAGATTGGAAAACAAACGTGTACGGACAATGTAAATCCTGGATTGACGATGGATTACGCCCGCGTGCCGTGACCCGTGACCTGGATTGGGGCATCCCGGTTCCTGTGGATGGAGCCGAAGGAAAGGTATTATATGTTTGGTTCGATGCGCCTATCGGGTACATCTCTGCTACCAAAGAATGGGCAGCACGTGAAGGCAAAGATTGGGAGCCGTATTGGAAAAGTGACGACACTAAGATGCTTCATTTTATTGGGAAAGACAACATTGTTTTTCACTGCATTATCTTTCCAAGTATGTTGAAAGCAGATGGAAATTACATCTTGCCAGAGAATGTTCCCGCAAACGAGTTCTTAAACTTAGAAGGAAACAAAATATCGACCAGTAAAAACTGGGCCGTTTGGTTGCACGAATACCTGGAAGATTTTCCGAATCAGCAAGACGTATTACGATATGTGCTTACTGCAAATGCTCCGGAAACAAAGGATAACGACTTTACCTGGGCAGATTTTCAGCAACGTAACAATAGCGAATTGGTGGCCATCTTCGGAAATTTTATAAACCGCGTGACCGTATTAACACATAAATATTACGATGGTGTTGTTCCCGAGCCTTCAGCATTTTCAGAAATAGACATTCAAACATTAAAGGAATTAAAAGCCTATCCTGCAGTAATCGAAAGCTCGATTGAGCGCTATCGCTTCCGGGAGGCACAGGCAGAGTTAATGAACGTAGCCAGGTTAGGAAATAAATACCTGGCAGACGAAGAGCCGTGGAAAACTATTAAAACAGACGAAGCCAGAACCAAAACTGTGATGTATGTTGCATTGCAGATTGCAACCGCATTGGCCGTTTTGAGCGAACCGTTTTTACCGTTTACTTCAACTAAATTAAAGAATATTCTCAATGTCCGGTCGAGCACAGTCGAGACCTCACTTAAATGGAATGATGTTTCAACCAAAGAAACCCTGCTCCCAACGGGACACACCATCAACCAAAGCGAACTCCTCTTCAGTAAAATTGAAGGCGAGCAAATACAAAAACAATTAGACAAGCTTGAAACCAGTAAAAAGAAAAACGAAGCGATGAACACAAAAGCCGAACCTCAAAAGGAAACCATTCAGTTTGACGATTTCACAAAACTGGATATGCGTGTAGGAACCATTCTGGAAGCTGAAAAAATGCCAAAAACCAAAAAACTCTTAGTTCTAAAAGTAGATACAGGTATTGATGTACGAACCATTGTTTCAGGGATTGCTGAAAGTTTTAGGGCTGAAGAAATCATTGGAAAACAAGTAACGGTATTAGTAAACCTGGCTCCAAGAGCCTTACGAGGTGTAGAAAGCCAGGGAATGATCCTTATGACCGAAAACGCCGAAGGGAAGTTGGTTTTTGTGAATCCGGGTGAAGCTGGAGTGACAAATGGTGCGACAATTAACTAAGTATTTATGAGGTTTATTTTTTCGTTACTGGTATTCGTAACATTTCCACTTTATTCACAAGTAGAGATTACCAACATTGTACATCAACCTGAGAACGGTTTATCCATTAGTAACGGCTTTGCTTTGGTCGCTGAAAACAATGCAGGCTTTTCAATTTTCTTACTGGATGGCAAGAAAATTTACGCCAATGGATTTGATGCAGGGTACCAGTATCTAAGCAGATTGGATAGCCGGGAAATTTCTTCCCGGGAGGAATATATTGCAGGTAAAGGATACGGCGACAACTACCATCTTTTTTTTAAAGTTAGGGTGTCTGACCAACTGATGGTGCAGACGTTCAATTTTGCTAAAGACACGGTTACTGAAAGCTCCGTTCCGCTAGATATCAGGGATCAGGAAATTCTTCAATATTTTGAGCACGAAAATAAAGTGCATTTGCTTACAGTTGGGGCCAAACAGGATGTACTTTTTCTACATGCTATTGATGAAGATTTTAAAACTTCTACCAAAAAAATTCCTATTAATCAATATGTGTTTTATAATTATAGACAGAATGAGAGGCCTTTTCACAAAATAATCTACGATAATTTTCAGGAGATCTCTGGGGTTGGCATGAATCCATCTCAAGCTGCTTTTCCCATGACATTACCGGAAAGTACAAGACCCACAAAAATTTACAAGCAAGATAATACTTTAGTTTTTGCACTAGATGCTGGTCCTCTTTTTACTCAATTGCTATATGTAAATATCGAGACAGGTGAAACCAATTTTAATAATATTGCAAAAGTATCTGCCCAAGAAGAAAAAGATGTTTTACAAAGTAATTCCTATTTGCTGGACAAAGAATTGTACCAGATTGTACGGAAAGATGACATCCTGGAAATTTCAGTAAAAAACAGTAAAACAGGGAAGCTTCTAAACAAGTTTGAACTCTCGGATGGCGATGAATTTCCTTATACCAACACCGCAACCTTAACGCTAAAACCCTCTAAAAAGAAACGGAAAGAGGTTTCTCCAGGTCAGTTTTTAAGATTTGCCAAATATGATCCCTTAGGGATCTATGCAACCAAAGTGGATGGTGCTACTCAAATTACATACGGCACCTGGGATAAAGATAGAGGGAACAATGGCTCTTTAAATAATTCGAAATCCAACGGTGCTACCCTCGCACTGGTAACGATGTCTGCAGGGCTTGCTGGCGGATTGATATACCTGGCTGTTAGTTCTGGAAATTCTATTCAATCGTATGGTTTACATCATGTTGGAATGACTACCAGAGCAATTGGTGTTTTTGACGAACGCTTTCAGCACCTTCCGGAAAAAGGGGTACAGGCCAATATTTACCATAGAATAGATTACTACAACTATAGAAAAGAAGATACAACACCTTTTGTTTTATTTCAGTTTAAAGACACTACCATTTACGGTTCTTTTTACCCTGACCAAAACGCACTAAAACTTTTGAAATTTTAAACCCTAGATACCTATTTCTCCAGCATGCTCAACCACATCTTAACTGCTACAAACTTACCAGAAGCAAGCATTAAAAACACCCTTGCCCTGCTGGCAGAAGATTGTACCATTCCTTTTATTGCGCGCTATAGAAAGGAGCGAACTGGGAATCTGGATGAAGTACAAATAGAGCAAATAGTCGCTTTAAAAGAAGCGTTCGAAGCCTTAGAAAAAAGAAAAGCAACGATCCTTAAGGCGATTGAGGACCAAGGAGAGTTAACTGCTGAATTGCGAGCTAAAATTTCAGCAGTCAAAGACAGTACGACCTTAGAAGATCTTTATGTACCTTTTAAAAAGAAACGAAAGACCAAAGCCGAAACTGCCCGTAAGAAGGGTCTGGAGCCTCTGGCAAAGATCATTATGGTTCAAAGCGAGAGAGATCTCGATAGTGTGGCACAACGATATATAACGAAAGGGATAGCTAGCAAAGAAGAAGCCCTGGAAGGCGCCAGACATATCATTGCAGAATGGATCAATGAGCGTACTGACATCAGAAGTAGCATTCGACAACAATTGGAACGATTTGCAGTAATTAGTACCAAAGTAATAAAAAGCAAAAAAGAAGAAGAAAAGGCACAAAAATATAAAGATTATTTTGCTTGGGAGGAGTCTTTACATCGGTGTCCTTCTCATAGGTTATTGGCAATTTTAAGGGCAGAGAAGGAAGGATTTATTCGTGTGAAAATTGAGATTGATAACAAACACACTCTAGAACGTATTGAGAACAAACTCATACGCTCCAAAGGGAGTTGTGCCGAGCAAATAGAAAAAGCTATTTTAGATTCGTATAAGCGATTGTTGTTTCCTGCATTGTCCAATGAAATTCTTGTTGCGGCTAAGAAAAAAGCAGACGATACCGCCATTACAATTTTTGCTAAAAATTTAAAACAATTGTTATTGGGCTCGCCGCTAGGAGAAAAAAGAATTCTTGCTATTGATCCTGGCTTTAGAACAGGTTGCAAAGTAGTCTGTCTGGATGCACAAGGTGGCTTATTGCATAATGAAACCATCTATCCACATCCTCCAAAAAGTGATTTTACAGGGGCTTTAAAAAAGATAAGCAGCTTAACCGATGCTTATAAAATTGAAGCCATTGCCATTGGTAACGGTACAGCATCTCGTGAAACCGAAGCTTTTATAAAAAAAGTATATTTTAAAAATCCTGTAGAAGTCTTTATTGTAAGCGAGGCGGGAGCATCTATTTATTCGGCAAGTAAAATTGCCCGCGATGAGTTTCCGAATTACGATGTGACAGTCCGTGGTGCTGTTTCCATAGGTCGTAGGCTCGCAGACCCACTGGCCGAACTGGTTAAAATTGATGCAAAATCTATAGGCGTAGGGCAATACCAACACGATGTAGACCAATTGCAATTAAAAAATTCTTTGGACAGAGTCGTAGAGAACTGTGTGAATTCCGTAGGTGTCAACATTAACACTGCTAGTGTTCCATTGCTGAGTTATGTTTCAGGAATAGGTGCAAAATTGGCCGAGAATATTGTGGAATATCGTGAAGCGAATGGAGCGTTCACTTCCAGGAATGAGATAAAAAAAGTGCCTCGTTTGGGTGCAAAAGCTTTTGAGCAAGGGGCGGGGTTTTTGCGTATTCGGAATGGAAAAAATCTGTTGGACGATTCTTCTGTACATCCGGAGCGGTATGATCTTGTTACAAAAATAGCAAAAGACCAAGGTATTAAAATTTCAGAATTAATAGGGAATACAACAGCTTTAAAAAAGATACCCTTAGAAAACTATTGTTCTGAAGCAGTAGGTATGCCAACCCTTGAAGATATTCGTAAAGAACTTGAAAAACCCGGGCTCGATATTCGTGAAAAAGCAACCGTTTTTACCTTTAATCAAAACATTAAAACGATTGCCGATGTGAGTGCCGGTCAATTGTTACCTGGCATTGTTAACAACATTGTAGCCTTTGGGTGTTTTGTAGATATAGGAATTAAAGAAAGTGGTTTAATTCACGTGTCTAATCTCTCTGACAGCTTTGTAAAAGATGTAAATGAACACGTCCATTTACATCAGCAAATTATTGTAAAAGTATTGGAAGTAGATGTGCCACGAAAACGCATACAGCTGAAACTACACAAATAATGCTCAAAATAGCGTACCACCCAATTTACAACTATTCGCTGCCAGAAGGACACCGTTTCCCTATGGCGAAATACAATTTGTTGCCAGAATATTTACTAGAGCATGGCATTTGTACTCAAGAAAATTTCTTTGAACCCGAGAGAGTTTCAGCAGAAATTATCCTGAAAACACATACTGAAACCTACTACAACCAATTACTACATCTTGAATTAGACAAAAAAGAGATCCGTAAAATAGGCTTTCCGCTGCGAGCAGACCTGGTAGACCGTGGGCATTACATTATTGGAGGCACCATACAAGGGTGTGAGTTTGCGATACAACATGGAGTTGCCCTAAACATCGCTGGCGGAACACATCATGCCTACGCAGACCGAGGGGAGGCTTTCTGTTTGCTGAACGATCAAGCCGTTGCCGCACACTATTTACTGGATGCGGGAAAGGCTTCAAAAATTTTAATGGTAGATTTAGACGTTCATCAGGGTAATGGCACCGCTAAGATTTTTGAGAACGAACCACGAGTGTTCACTTTCTCTATGCACGGAGCAAAAAATTATCCCTTTAAAAAGGAAAAAAGTGATTTAGACATTGGGTTAGACGATGGCACTGAAGATGCCGAATATCTTTCAGTTTTAAAAAATACGTTGCCAATGTTACTTAAAAAAGTACAACCCGATTTTATTTTTTATCTAAGCGGAGTAGATATTGTAAAAGGAGATAAATTGGGCAGATTGGCTTGTACAAAAGGAGGATGCCAGGAACGAGACCGTTTTGTTTTTGAGATGTGTAAAAAACACAACATTCCTGTGCAGGTAAGTATGGGAGGTGGTTATGCTCCAGCTATTGATGTTATTATTGAAGCCCATGCCACTACCTATAGAATGGCGCAGGAAGTTTATTTCAATTAAAAAGCACCAGAAGTAATAAAACTCCCGGTGCTTACACCTCCCGCCAAGGTACTATTTGCTCACAGCAAATATTTCGGTTAATTGCTTCACCATGTTTCCGTTTCCGGAAACTGTGATCTCGCCAATCTTGTCGGCAATCTTCTCTACATATTCCATCTCTTTCAATTTGTAGAGCATGGTATTGTCCTCCATTAATTTGGCGGTGTTTAACAAGCTTCTTGTAGAAGCTGTTTCTTCACGTCTTGTAATTACATTGGCCTGTGCTTTCTTTTGTGCCACCAAGACCTGGTTCATGATGTCCTTCATTTCCCCGGTCAAAATCACATCCCGGATACCACAGTACAATACTGTTACACCCAATTTATTCGCGGCTGTCTTTGTGTCTTCAAATACAGCATTCGCAATTTGTGATTTGTTTTCCAAAAGTTCGTCAAGTGTATATGTTCCCACATATGCACGCAACGCTAATTGCATGGCCACATACAATTGCTTCTCGTAGTCTTTGTTTTCCAAAAGCGCTTTCTCAATATCAGTTACTTTGTACTGCGCGTAAAAGTTAATACGGATTGCCGCTTTATCCTTGGTTAATAATTCCTGTCCAGCCACTTCCAATTGCAATTGTCGCATATCTGCTTTTGCAATTTTAATAGTGGCTTCATTTCTCCAGAAACGATACGTACCGCCGGTTAAGGTCTTAACATATACATCGTCTACCAAAAGGACTGCTTTTTCTGATGTTGCTACTTCAAAAGAACGGATGTGTTTTGCCAATTCATATTTGGCAAAAAGTGACTTTTCGATCGCCTCGGTAATATAGATCTTTGTTAAATCCACACGTGTAAAGCTGTAGTCTATCAATCCTTTCCAGAACACATATCTTCCCGCCGTTAGCACTTGGCTGTATTGTCCGTTTTTGTAAACGATAACCAATTCGGTATCCAAGACATCTACTTGGTGCCAAAGTGCCACTAAAGCTTCATCCTGCTCCAGAATTTCCAAAGCTACTGGCGCTTTTTGCATCGCTTCAGTACTGTTGTATTTTACTACACGTGCTCCGAAGCCTAACCAATAGACACCTTGCGTTATTACTCGTTTGTAATCTCCGTTCTTGAAGACCAAACCTACCATTCCGGCATTAATTCTAACTCGTTTCATTTTTTCAAGTTTTAGAAATTAAACATTCAATTAACAACACAACCTGTAACGGGGGTTATGTATTTCTTTATTATTTTGGGCGTTTCCCACTATTGCTCTTCGTCTCTCAAGCAACATTGGGTCGGGCTTTCGCTACTCGCTTCCCGTCCCATTTCTGCTGGGGTCGGGAGAGCTCAAACATACCGCTCTATCCCTAACGCGTCTTTATTCTTATAAAAATAGCATAGGGCACATCCTCCTTTCGGTTACGGAACAACACGATAGTTGCTGCCTCCCAAGCCTGTTTGCAAGTTTTAATATGTGTGCTTTAAGGATTATTATCTTAAAAAATCCTGTTTGGCAACACCTTCAATTCGCAAAGAACCTTTTTGGGCACCCACTATGGGTGTTGTTCAAGGTACTTTTGGGAGTGTTGTATTTCAACAAATACAACCGACCCACCCCATACTATTTTTGTCATAAGTTACAGCGTGACAGGCTGGTGTCCATTTTTAAAAGTTGACCTTCTTTACGATGATGGATTTTGAGTCCATTACCTGCATTAAAAGTGCAGTGCTCTACCAACTGAGCTATCCCTAATTTGCATCGGGAGCGGGGATCGAACCCGCGACATCCGCTCTCGTTTTCCAGAACCGAAATCTGGTGCGCTAACCACTACGCTACCCGCCAATGGCGGAATGGGAGTCGAACCCACGAAACGATTGCTACTATTTTTTGGAAAACAGTAAAACCTTCAAGTCAAGTTGCATATAGGTGCGCAATACAAACCTGCAGCGCCCTACACAATGGTGCTATACGGAAACACACAACAGGACTTGCCTGATGATTTTGATTTCAAGTTTCTTCTTTCAAATTTTATGTTGAAATTTTAAAGCTTAAAACCTATTTGTGGAACAGACAGGACTCGAACCTGTATTCCTGGAGCTTCAATCCAGTGCATTGACCTGCTTTGCTACTATTCCTTTTTTTACATTTTACCAGACCTTCAGGGTATCTGTGGCCAATTACCAGATCCCCAGCAGATCATTTTAGTTTTCGATTTCATTCGCAGTACCGACGGGACTCCCTTCGATACACAGCTCCTTCCTCGCTGCTACTCAGGATAAATACTTCGACTGCGTTCAGTACAACGCCTCTCGTCCCGGTATAACCAGCATCATTTTCATTTGCAGTACCGACGGGACTCGAACCCGTACCTTTCCGGGAGACAACCGGATGCTCTAGCCTTTGAACTACGGCACTATTGTAAACCCACCAGGATTTGAACCCGGACCCCAAGAATCAAAATCTTGTGTGCTACCGATACACTATGGGTTTGTTGTTGAGGCACTGGTCCCGATAGCTATTGGGAGAACCTAGGACTCCCGTGTTAAAAGCACGGTACTCTAGCCAACTGAGTTATACCTCAATATGTAGACTTAATAGAATTCGAATCTATACCGCCTGGTTCGAAGCCAAGCATGCTATCCATTACACTATAAGTCCTTGTACCCCTTACCAGATTCGAACTGATACTTCTGCCGTAGCAAACAGATTGGCTATAAATGCGCTTCCCTACTTTTCATCCTGTGAATTTTGGTGCTTCTGCAAATTCTATTTATTGGGAGGCACACTCCCAACAACTTCATCCAATCACTCCGTGGTTACGATCAAGGTCTTTTACCACAGCACTTCCTTTTGTGCTAAAGGGGTATTTTACTCGTACTCCATAAGGGAATCGAACCCTTGTCTCCTCATAGAAAGTGAGGTGCACTAGCCACTATGCTAATGGAGCATTATTTCTATTAAAATTGTCTCCGGGTTCTTCCGTGGGAATGATAGGAATCGAACCTATTCAGCTAGTAAGCAATAGTTTTACAGACTATCCCAACGTTCCAGCGTTGACGCACTCCCTTATACCACCCTCCTTACAAAGGGTGGTTTTTCTCCTTTCTTTTAAAAATTAAACTTGGTTTTACTTCCTGCTACAGCAAGCTATTTAAGCGATGCATCCACCCTTTTGAATCTTCCGCTTTGTACTTTTCTTTAGGTTTTTCAGTTTTTTGCTCCCTGTTCTGGCGTTCTCTTTTTTTGGTAACACGCTCCAGTTCGCTTTCAACAAACTCGATAAAATCTGAATTTAACCCAAGTTGCCTGGCTTCTTTAAAAGCTGCTTCTGCTTCTTCAAACTTTTGTAAGCTCTCAAGCAACTGTCCTTGCAACAGGAATAATCCACCTTTATCCACCGCTTTTACAGTCATTGCAAAATCTATCAGCTTTTGAGCCTCCTTAAAATCGTGATTCTGTAGTAACGTACGTACATAATCAGGGTAGATTATAATTGCGCTTATATCGCTAGCCACTGCTTTTTCAAAATAGCCCTTTGCGGTTTCGTAGTCGCATAGTTGTTCGGCGTGTACTTTTGCCATCAAGCAAAGGGCTGTGACGTTTTCAGGCTCGTAAGACAATGCATATTGCAAGGCCTCAACCGCTTTTTCCAAGTCCCAAGGATATGCTTCCATTGCCTTGAACAAGTATAAATTATGTGTATTTGTGTTCATATTCGTGATCTTTAATTTGTTGATAATCACCATAACGAACCTGAATGAAACCCTTACAATAAGGCATAAAAAAATCCGAAACGGTGTTGATGTTTCGGATTTTTCATAGAAGATATAGTTCTATTTATAATCGCGAAACCATCGACTCTCTGTATAAAACTGTGCAGGTTGTTCCTGCAAGTTGCTCTGAAATATCATGGCGTTGCTTTTTAAATTAGTATGTATTATTACGCATTTGGTTGTTGTTAAATGCGGTGCAAATATGAAATGTATTTTTTAATTACACAACTAAATTTTAAATTTATTTTGTTGACTATCAATTAGTTATGTTATTTTTAAGCATAGAAACTCCCTGTCCGCTTTTTGCAGATTGCTGGCCTTGTTTGCAAACTGTTGTCTCTCTGTTGCTTATGCTTCAATGCCTAAATTTTTATGTGTGCTTTATACTATTATCATTCAGTAAAAAAAATTCATAAAAAAAGCGCCCGTTGGTTTGGACGCTGTATCTAATTGCTGTTTTAGAGTTTATTTTATCTCAAAAAAAGTTACATAACGCCCTGTACCGTGTAATTGAATCTTCCATCGCACGATATTCCCCCTGAAAATTCAGTCCTATGGGGTGTTTATGTAAACTTGTAGTTCTCATATGCTGGCAAATATGATGAAAAATGATGCAGTTTTCAAAATTAATGGCGTGATTTAGACTGATTCTAAGTGAGTTTTAACCTAAAAACAGTCCATATTTTAATTTCCAATACGGTATTTGTTCTTCAAAATAATCGAAATAGGGCTTCAACCCTTCAACATCTTTTAAATCTTGTTTCGCTTTTTGGACTGTTGCAATTTCTTCGGAAGTAATAAATTGAAGCAAATCTATCTTGTGACCCAACTCATGCATTTTCAAAAAATGGCAGTACACTGTATTTTCTGCAATTCCCCTTTTTTCTGAAATTTCAGTAACAGAAAACCCCTTTTCAAACAATTGTATACTGCGTTGGTGCGTGGGTAACTTACTTTCAATAGCATCCAGGTGTTTAGCGATTACCTGCAAAAATACATCGGCGTATTTTTCTAATTTGGCGCGTCCCACACCGCTTATTTCAGCGAATTCTGAAACGGTTCTCGGGAGTTTCTGCTCCATATCTTCCAAACTGGCATCACTAAATATCACATAGGCAGGGACTCCAGCTTCGGTTGCCAATTTAGTACGGAGGCTTCGTAGTTTTTCAAACAGATCTTTTCGGGTAGATTTCTTTTTCTCTTTTCTAGCAGTCGTGGTTTCAACAGGCTGGATAAGATCTGCCAGGCGTACTTTTTTGCCTTCAAACAATATTTGTTTTGCTGTTGGTGTAAGTACTAATCTTCCATTTTCGTGGAACCAGATTTCCAACACGCCCTGGTTCAATAACTGTATCACATACTGCTGTAAGTCTTTCCATGGAATATCCTTCGCTGCACCGAAGGTTTTTAAATTTTGATACCCTTTATCAACAATTTGTGCGTTTTGCGAGCCTCGCAATACATCCAACACCATTCCCATGGCTTCCTGTTCCTGCAACCGCGCCACAGCCGAACATATTTTTTGTGCAATTACTGTCCCATCTATAAAATTAGGAGGCGTTTTACAGATGTCACAATTACCACAATCCTGAGTCACGTGCTCTCCAAAATAATTGAGTAGCGCTTTTCGGCGGCAGCTTAAGGCTTCAGCAAACTGTTGCATCCGTTCCAGTTTTGCTAATTGAAAGTCTTCTGTTTGTGTACCTTCTGCAAATTTCCGAAGCATAATTACATCAGCAAAACTGTAAAACATTACCCCGTGAGCAGGAAGACCGTCACGACCGCTACGTCCAATCTCCTGGTAGTAGCCTTCAATATTTTTGGGCATGTTGTAGTGAACCACCCAGCGCACATTGCTTTTATCAATTCCCATCCCAAAGGCAATGGTTGCAACTATTATAGGTGTTCGGTCATTTATGAAATCGTCTTGAATCTTACTTCGCTCTTCAGCTTCAATGCCCGCATGATAGGCTTGCGCCTTAAATCCTTTTGCCACGAGTTTGGCTGCTACGGTTTGGGTGCTTTTTCGGCTTAGGCAATAAATAATTCCGCTTTGGGTTTCTTTTCCTTTCAGAAACTTCAAAATTTGTTGCATCCGTTGTTGCCCTGGACGTACATCAAGATATAAATTGGGCCTATCGAAAGAAGAAACAAATCTCCTGGCACCCTTTACGCCCAACTGCTGTACAATATCATCTTGTGTGGCACGATCTGCTGTTGCGGTTAATGCGATTACGGGGGTCTGAGGAAATTCCTCCTGCAACCTACTCAATTGGGTGTAGGCAGGCCTGAAATCGTGCCCCCAGGCCGAAATACAATGCGCCTCATCTACGGCGATCAAGGAAATTTCGGTTTTCTGAAGATAATTGGTGAGGTTCCACAAACTCTCAGGGGCGACGTATAGCAACTTTAATTGTCCCGTCATTAGGTGGTTCAGCACTTCCTCCTGTACTTCGGGTAACTGGCTACTATTGTAATATGAAGCGGCAATTCCGTTAGCATTTAGGGCGTCTACCTGATCTTTCATCAAAGCAATCAACGGCGAAATAACAATCGCTGTTCCTTCCAACGCCAAAGCAGGCAACTGAAAACACAAGGACTTCCCTCCACCCGTAGGCATAATGGCCAGCGTATTATTACCTGCCAAAACATTTTTAATAATCTCCTCTTGGTTGGGACGAAAGGTATCGAAACCGAAGTGGGTTTTTAGAAGTTCCCTTCGACGCTGCTCACTTCGACTACGCTCAGTGTGCGGCTTCTTTTGATTTATATTTTGCGATGTTTGTAATGTGTCTTGTTTTGACATTCTGCAGCTTTTTTTAATTCAGATTTCCAGTTCATACCTAAAGCTTCTTTTTTCTTTCTGGTCCATCCTTTTAATTGCATTTCGCGAAGATACGCACGGTCTTTTGAATTATACTCCTCAAAATAAACTAAGGCTACCGGCAAATATTTAGAGGTATGGTTAGACCCTTCCCCATTTGATGTTCTTTGAATCTTTTTAGTAAAGAGCGTGTGCTTCCTACATAATAACTATCATTTGCACAGAGTAGAATATAAACATAAGCTCTTGCCATACCAAAAGAATTAGGAATAAAGGGGGCCATAAGCCCCCTTTAGATTAAACTTGTTTTTTTACTCAAAGCAACTTTACTATTAGTAGTCAAAGACTATTTTTCAAAGCAGCCTGAGCGGAGTCGAAGGCTACTTTGACAACATCAACAACTCATTACACAACACTTCTGTAATGTAGTGTTTGTTACCATCTTTATCGTCCCAGGAACGGTTGGTCAGCTTTCCTTCTATGGCAATTTCCTGACCTTTGATTACGTAGTTTTCTACTACGTTCACAAGACCTCCTTTTACAACTACGTTGTGCCAGTAAGCACGTTCTACTTTCTGACCTTCTTTGTCTTTGTAGCTGTCGTCTGTAGCCATAGAGAATTTGGCCATTTTGTTTCCGTCTTTAAATGTTACAATTTCTGGGTCTTGTCCCAATCTTCCAATCAACTGTACTTTGTTTCTAAGTGCGTTCATAATTTCTAAATTTTAATGTTAAACAGTTAAGTCTATTTCAGAATCGGTCTGAATGCCGTTGTTGATTTGTTTCAACAGTGCAAATATGGGATGGGCTCCAAATTTTAGTCGGTTGGGAAGTATTTATAGTCGTTTATAAGTGTTTGTAAGCGTTTGTTTCGCGCTAAGCGGCACCTATATACAACACGGGACAAATTAAGAAATAACGGTAATGTTAAGCCAGAGACGGCTTTTTTTGAATAAAGACTGTTTTACCTCAAAAGGATTAACACCTTTTACCCCTACCTATTTTCAGGGAACTACTGTTAAGGTCAATTTAGTCTTTGGCAATGTGCCGAAGTAATGAACATATTGCATCTTGCTCTACTGTGGTTCAGTTCGCAATTAAAGGCTTTCCTTAATGCAATGCTATTTGGTTTCCTTTTCCTTTTTTTTCGGGACGGAAATCTTTAGAACGTCGTCGAGTGTACCGTCAATAGTCAGCTTCTTCTCGTATGCATCTGTTCTTGATTTTTTATTTTTGGAGTCTTTTTTAACCATATTGTAAATATAATCATTAAATTTAGCCTTCCTCCCCATTGTAATTCAAAAAAATATAACATGTCCGAAAAATTTGAACGAGCTAGGCTCTGGGTGTATAATAATCTCGTTTGGATTCTTTTACTCCTTTCTGCTATATTATTGCTACTATCTAAACTTAATTTATTCAAATCTGAAGCAAATGTATTGATAGAAAAATTAGGGTTTGCTGTTGTTTCATCTGGTGTTTTCGCAGCAGTGTTAAAGTCACTTCAGTTTCAAGGCATTTTCAAAGAAGAAATAGAAAGTATTATATTAAGTGATAAGTTTATTAAGGAGCGAAAAGACAAAGAGAAGCTTTGGCGTTCAGTTTCTAAGGCTATTTACAAGAAAAAATACCCAAAAATTAGTAAAGAACTCAACAATATTATTTTTAATGAATATTTCCCAAGAAAAAGAAAATACTATTATGATGACTATAGAGTCACAATCACAATTAAAGAACTTACCGAAGATGGTATTATTAAGTTTGATCAAACTATTTTTTATAAAGTAGTTATGCAAGCGGGAGAAACTGTTGCAGATATAGTTGGATATTACACCGTTGACAAGCCTGACGAAGGATCAAACTTTAAAATAATAAATGATCGAAAGTATTTTAAAATTGACGGTGTCGATAAGCTAAAAGACTTAAAAAAAGACATAAGTAAAACCGATTTTGAAACTATAACTACCTATAAGACTACAGTAAAAGATAAAGCTGAATTTAGTGTAGAAATGAAGGACTATAGAGAGTATAATATATTTGAGGATAATGTTAAAATTCTTAGAACAAGTGCAATAACTAACGAAATGAACGTTAGTATAACCTATCCAGGTAATATGCACGTACAATTCTTTAATATAGGCGTAATTAAAGAGTTTGAAAAAGTACATGTTGGGCATAATAATTGTATTTCTAGATCCCATAAGGATGGACTAATACTGCCAAATCAAGGTTTCGGTATAAGTTTTGGCTTTAAAAAAATGTAACTTTAAGTAAATTTTATATACAAATATTTTTAGATTGGTGTCAATAAGGCATATATTTGACAACAATTTAATTAACATTAAAAACCTTTATGATGAAAAAAACAGAATTATTGATGGACACAGATTACAATTAAATGTTTAATTAAATAAAAAAATAAAAAAAGCCCTCTTTAAAAGGGGGCTTTTTTTATTTGTCTATTAGCAACTTATAACTCAACACACTTTCACTTTGTCCCAAGAATAACTCGAAACGCTGTTGGTTTGTTAGCTTACGAGTGTTGAAACGGTTTGCATATTCATCTAAATAACGCTCGAAATGCTTATCGCTCACGTGGTGATACACTCCATACAACCCACGTTTTAAAACGCTCCAAAAGTTCTCTATTGTATTGGTGTGCGTATTTCCAACAACATACTCTTTAGCTGAATGCACAACCGTATCGTGTGTGTAATTTATTTTTAAACTCTTATAGATGTGGCTTTCGTCTGTGTTTACTTTAGCACCGTGCTTAACGTGAATATCAATTAACGGTTGTACTTCATAGTTAACCGCTCTTGGTACTTTTTTAAGCACAACATCTCCGCCACGCTCGATAAACCCTACTACCATAGTTTTAGGCTTATAAGGTGTACCGTCATTACGTAAGTCTGGGTTATCCAACGAACGTCTTTTACCGTAATGCTTGTTACCCTCTTTTCCACCTACGTAGGCTTCGTCAATCTCTACCATATTGGCGCTACCTAGCATTTTCGGTGCCTTATCTTTCAGCATTTCTCTAATACGGTGCAATACAAACCAAGCCGTCTTTTGCGTGATACCAAGGTCGCTTGCAAGTTGTACGCTAGAAATACCCTTCTTATGGTTTGTTGCTAAATATATTGATGCAAACCAAATACGAAAAGATATTTTAGAGTTCTCAAAGATTGTCCCCACCTTAACGGTAAATTTCTTGTAACATTCGTTGTTAGAACATTTGTAGCCTCTCGTAGTCTTGTATGGGTTCTCACTATCGCAATGAGGGCAAACAGGCTTACCACCCCAACGAATATTCTCGTAATACTCGATGCAGGTACTTTCCTCTCTAAAGTAGTCTAAAAGCTGTGGTAGTGATTTGAAGTTCATAGTTCATTGATTTTGCTATACAAATATAACCGAATATATTGATATACACAAGCAATAATACAATAATATTCGGTTTATTTGATATTTTGTACTACATTTGCTCTATGACTACATATAAAGAACGGCAAGAGAACCTCGAATACTTCGTGTTACTTGAGTATTGTAATGTTTTGGGAACTTTTGGAAACTTGAAAAAGGTTTGTGATTTCCTAGACGGAAAAGATTTCTACTCTTATAATACAATCGTACGTAAAAAAACCTACCCTGTGACCTATAAAAATTACAAAGTTTTTAAGGTTAAGCACTACTAGTAGGAATATTACTACAAGCTTCTGTTAATAAGCGTGTTAACAAAAATTACGATGTATACAAAAAATACAAGCGAATTAGCTTTAGATTTGAGTATTAACTAAATAAGCTATTTATGAAAACAGGTACATCACATCCGAAAACAGTCAGACTAGACTCTGGCATCATTGCAAAAATAGAAAATAGGGCTATGAAAGAAAACAGGAACTTTTCAAATATGGTAGAAACAATCTTGCTTGCAGCAGATCGTAAAAATTTAGTTTAAAAAAAGGGTCACTCGGCAAAGTGACCCTTTTAAATAAGCCGAATTTCTTACGGCTTGGTGTTAAGAAAATAGTATTAATCTTTAATTCCCAATATTATGGCTAAGACCAATCAGGGCAAGAAAAAAGTGTACGTTGCCCCGTACAAAAGGAATGGTAAAAAAGTAGGACCTCATTACAGGTCTACTCCAAACTAAAACTATTTTTCCGAGGGTGCCAATTTTAATTGGCGCTCTCTTAGGTAGCGGAAAGCCCGTTTCTGAAATATTGTTTAACCATAAAAACCGCAAGATTCAGATGGCAACAGTCAGAAGAACGATTCGTATTCCGTCAAGGACGGTAAGAATCACAAGGACTATTCGCATTACCCGACGTGTTATCGTTAGGTAATTCGGTTTTGAGGATGCAACCTCAATTCAGTAAGTGTCGCTCAGCTTAGTGAGCTAGAACCCAATGCAATATTGAGTTTGCAAATATATACAACATAAGAGAATTAAGGCTTCTCTCATAAGGAAAACCTTAATCGCTCTCAATAATTGCAAAGACCGAGTGTCAGTATTAACGTACTGGCACTTTTTTTATTGTTTAAATGTAAGTAAAAAAGTTGTACATTTGAAACCCTTTAAAAATTATTTATTCACAATATATTAACTAATCCTATATTCTCTGTATATAGGAATTTATATTTTTGAGCGTCTCTGCACTTTATACCGCCACTAAGAATAACGAAGTGATTTGTTATGGGACCAATATGGAGGCTTTTCACAAAAAATTAAAATTACTTGAACCCATGACAAAGAGCCAATCATACTATTTGAAATTATTTAAAGAAGAGAGAGTAACCCATTTTGCAAACGAAAAAAGAGAGGTTGTAGTCATTCAAAAATTACGCTAGTTTTCTAACAAAATCCTATATTTTTTAACAACAGATGGGGTTCGTTAAACCCCTATTTTATTGAGGCGAGTTTGTCCCGTGTTGTATATAGGTGCCCGCTAAGCCGCTAAAATCATTAAACTTTACTTTAAACACTAAATTTGTATCTTGGCTCCTTTTAATTTAAAATACTTCTTTTCTACTACCTTACTTCTAAACAACGTATTAAATGAAACAAACTACAATTCTCGCCTTAATCACTTTTTCATTATTCACAAGTACCACCTTCAGTCAAAATTCAGACATTGAATTTGGATTGAAAGGAGGAGTTAATTATGCAAAATTTACACCTAACCCATCGATTCGCGGAATAGAACTTGCCCAATACCAGAGGAAATTTGGTTTTTACGTGGGAGGATATTCGAATTTTACACTCAGTGAAAAATTTAAAATACAGCCCGAGTTGCTCTTTGCTTTGCAGGGTTCTGTGTTTTTGATCGAAGATATTGAGATTAGAGAAAGCGCAGATGAATTACCCATTGTAGGAGATTTTAAAACAAAAATAACTGAGACAACCATCTCCGTTCCGGTTGTTGCAAAATACTATGTTACCAATACATTTTATCTTGAAGCAGGACCGCAATTCGGGTTTATAATTAATCGTGAAGATAAAGTTATTGAATCACTAAGTGACGATCCGAACTTTAATACACGCCCCGATTTCGATTATGATATTTTTGATTTTGGAGTAGCACTTGGAGTGGGCTTGAAATTAACAGAACAGCTTTCTTTAAACTCAAGATATTTTATCGGTTTGATTAAACGAGACGACTCAGTTAAATCCTCTGTGTTCAATCTGGGCGTTGAATATGGATTATAAATTTCGTGTACTACAAAGTTGTGCCGTTCAAAATTGATTATCTACCGTAATAAAGTTCACTATAAAGCAATAATGAACAATACCCTACACCAACAAACCACCTGGTGGAAACGAAACTGGAAATGGTTCCTGGGTTTGAGCAGCATGGTACTACTCATTATCTTCCTATCTTAGACCTGATTTTTAATTTCGGAAAGTCATGAAAACCTCACAACCTCCCATCATCGTTTCACAAGACTACAAGGCAACCCCTTTAGAAGTCTGGAACGCCATCACCCGACCGCAACAAATGCGCAAATGGTATTTTGAACCCCTAGAAGATTTTAAAGACCAGGTGGGCTTCAAAACACAGTTCGCGATTCAACATGAGGATAGAACTTTTACGCACCAATGGGAAATAACTGAAGTAATCCCGCAAAAGAAACTTTCTTACTGCTGGCAATATGAAGAATACCAGGGGTTGTCAAAAGTTTCGTTTGAAATTAGTCCTTCAGAAAACAGCACAACCCTCACCCTTATCAACACAATACTTGAAGATTTTCCTGAAAACATTCCCGAATTCACCAGAGAAAGTTGCTTAGGCGGCTGGCAGTATTTTATCCAGCAGCAACTTAAAAATTATTTGGAATAAATAGTACGCTATTTACTATCTTACAAGCAAAACTAACCACTATGCCAACCAACTCTCAACCCTACATCTTAGGCACCGATGCACAGGAGCTACACCGCTTGGGTATTCAACATCAAATCTGGGCCACAGAAGCGCAAAAAGGCTGGAATCTTGCAGATTTTAAAGCTGGACAAACTATTTTAGATTTAGGTTGCGGCCCTGGATTTTGCAGTAAAGAACTAGCCTATATTGTAGGAGAAAGTGGAAAGGTGCTAGGCGTAGACCTGGACGAAGGATACATCCAGCACCTCACTCAAGTAGCAGATTTGTACCATCTGAATATGGATGGAATCTGTTCAGATTTTAATGATTTACAACTACTCAATTACTCACTGGATGGCATGTATTGTCGCTGGGCCCTGGCGTGGATTCCCAATCCGAAAGAAGTTCTTCAAAAAGTGTATGATGCATTAAAACCCGGTGGTAAAATGGTGCTACATGAATACTACGACTGGAGTACGCACCAGACTGAACCGCAACTACCAGGACTCAATAAAGCGATTGCTGCCTGCCTAAAAAGCTTTAAAGATCAAAAGGGTGAAATAGATATAGGAAGGGAACTTCCTAAACTAGTAGCAGACCTAGGAATGAACGTTACCGGCATTCGTTTAATGCACAAATTAGGAACGCCTGAAAATTTGATCTGGCAATGGCCCAAAACCTTTTATTACAGCTACTTCCCCCGATTGGTAAAAATGGGACTTTTAACCCAGGCAGAGGCAAAGCAGGCTTTTAAAGATCATAAAACGTTAGAAAAAGATAGAAACACCACCCTTTTCTGCCCTATGATGGTAGAAGTAATTGCTGAAAAGATATAAGCATGAGCTCCAAACAAGAACATGCCAAACGGTATTGGAAAGAAAACTTAAAATACGTAACCCTCCTTCTTATAATCTGGTTTCTCGTTTCCTATGGGTGTGGTATTTTATTTAAAGATGCTCTGGATACTTTTGAAATTGGCGGATTTAAGCTAGGCTTTTGGTTTGCCCAACAAGGGTCTATTTATGTTTTCGTGCTATTAATTTTTATCTATGTACGCTTAATGAATAAGCTAGATAAAAAATATGGTTTTAACCTAGATGCTACAAAACCAAAAGCCCCATGAGTGTACAAACCTGGACATATCTACTCGTAGGAGTTACATTTGTAATATATATTGGTATCGCTATTTGGTCTCGCGCCAGCTCCACCAAAGATTTTTATGTAGCAGGTGGCGGGGTTTCTCCATGGGCAAACGGTATGGCTACAGCAGCCGACTGGATGAGCGCTGCTTCTTTTATATCCATGGCGGGTATTATTGCCTTTGCTGGGTATGACGGCTCCGTCTATCTTATGGGTTGGACGGGAGGATACGTACTTCTTGCATTGCTTTTAGCCCCTTATCTCCGGAAGTTTGGAAAATTTACCGTCCCAGATTTTATTGGGGAGCGGTACTATTCCAAAACTGCCAGAATTGTAGCAGTTTGTTGTGCATTATTAGTTTCGTTTACCTACGTAGCTGGACAAATGCGTGGCGTGGGCGTGGTATTTTCACGTTTTTTGGAAGTAGACATTAATACAGGGGTCATTATTGGGATGGTAATCGTATTATTTTATGCTGTATTAGGGGGCATGAAAGGCATTACCTATACCCAGGTTGCGCAGTATTGCGTGCTTATTTTTGCTTTTATGGTACCTGCTATATTTATCAGCTTTCAAATGACAGGGAACCCAATCCCGCAATTGGGAATGGGAAGTACCGTGAATGATGGCTCTGGAACCTACCTTTTAGAAAAACTAAACGGTCTCTCTACCGAACTTGGCTTTTCAGAATATACCAACGGAACTAAAAGTAGGATGGACGTCTTTGCCATTACCCTTGCTTTAATGGTTGGGACTGCTGGGTTACCCCATGTGATCGTTCGGTTTTTTACTGTAAAAAGGGTTAAAGACGCTCGTAAATCGGCAGGAATTGCATTGTTGCTTATCGCAATTTTATATACCACAGCTCCTGCCGTAGCAGTTTTTGCAAAAACTAACCTCATCAACACAGTAAGCGATCAACCCTACGAAGAAATGCCCGAATGGTTTAAAAACTGGGAACAGACAGGCTTATTAAGTTATACCGATAAAAATGGGGATGGAACAATTCAATATGTTGCCGATGTAACAAAAAATGAACTTGAAATAGATCGGGATATTATGGTATTAGCCAATCCGGAAATAGCCAACCTGCCGGCCTGGGTAATTGCATTAGTGGCTGCAGGAGGTCTGGCGGCAGCACTTTCAACAGCTGCTGGGTTGTTATTGGTTATTTCTTCTTCTATTTCGCATGACCTTATTAAAAATGTTATTAAGCCCTCCATTTCAGAAAAAGGAGAATTATTAGCGGCTCGTATTTCGGCAACAGTTGCTGTAGTTATTGCTGGGTATTTTGGGATCAATCCGCCAGGGTTTGTTGCTGCTGTGGTAGCACTCGCGTTTGGTTTGGCAGCCGCATCTTTTTTTCCAGCGATTGTATTGGGTATCTTTTACAAAAAAATGAACAAGCAAGGAGCTGTTGCAGGAATGATTGTAGGTATTTTGTTAATGTTATTCTATATGCTGAAATTCAAGTTTGGGGTCTTTGACGGTGGGAAAGAAGCAGTTGTAGAGCTCAAAGAGAACTGGTGGTTTGGGATCTCCCCGGAAGGTTTTGGAGCGGTGGCTATGTTTGTTAATTTTATGGTTGCAATTATAGTGAATGCTTTTACGCCCACTCCTCCCGAGGCAGTTCAAAATATGGTGGAAAACATCAGAATTCCTAGTGGCGCGGGTGAGGCAACTTCTCATTAAAACTGAAATTTTTCTGTTGAAACTTTCAAAAAGTTGTACCTTTTTCTTCTGAAAAAAACACTCCAGTTTATGAGCCACTACCACATAAAATCAGAAAAACAATATCAAGAAGCCTATCTGGAATCAGTTAAAAACCCGGAAGAGTTTTGGGCTCAAATTGCTGAAAATTTCCAATGGACTAAAAAATGGGACACCGTATTAAATTTTGACTTTTCTAAACCTGAAATAAACTGGTTTCAAGGGGCAAAACTTAACATTACTGAAAACTGCATAGACCGCCATCTTTTTGAACGAGCTAACAAAACGGCACTATTATTTGAACCTAACGACCCTTCTGAAGAAGCAGCGCATATTACCTACCAACAATTGCACGACCGCGTGTGCCAGCTAGCAAATGTTCTTAAAGACAAAGGCATAAAAAAAGGCGACCGCGTGTGTTTGTATTTACCCATGGTTCCCGAGTTGGCCATCTCTGTATTGGCCTGTGCTCGTATTGGCGCCATACATACAGTGGTTTTTGCTGGATTTTCAGCTTCTGCCTTAGCGGCGCGTATTCTGGATTGTGATTGTAAACTTGTTGTAACAAGTGACGGCGCTTTCCGTGGAAGCAAAACTATTGATTTAAAAAGTATTGTAGATAATGCCTTAAAAAATTGCCCTAACGTAAAAACCGTTTTAGTGGTTAAAAGAATACATTCTGAAATTTCACTAACCGAAAACCGGGATCTTTGGTTACAGCCTTTGCTGGATAAAGCTGAAAAAACCTGTACCCCCGAAGTAATGGATGCCGAAGACCCCCTTTTTATCCTCTACACCTCTGGTTCCACAGGAAAACCCAAAGGAATGGTACATACCACAGCGGGGTATATGGTGTACAGTGCTTTTACGTTTAAAAATGTGTTTCAGTACGAAGAGGAAGACGTGTATTGGTGTACAGCAGATATTGGCTGGATTACAGGACATAGTTATATTGTATATGGTCCACTGGCCAATGGAGCTACATCTGTTATGTTTGAAGGCGTACCAAGTTACCCAGACTACGGACGCTTCTGGGATATTGTCCAAAAGCATAAAGTGAATCAGTTTTACACGGCACCAACCGCCATTAGAGCCTTAGCCAAAGAAGGTGCAACTTGGCCTTCAACGTATGATCTTTCTAGTTTAAAAGTGTTAGGAACGGTAGGCGAACCTATAAATGATGAGGCCTGGCATTGGTATGATGAACATATTGGCAAAGGCACATGTCCCATTGTAGATACGTGGTGGCAAACCGAAAACGGCGGTATTTTAATCACCTCCTTACCTGGAATTACCAAACAAATCCCAACCTTCGCTACCTTACCCATGCCAGGAATTCAGCCATGTTTGATGGACGAAAACGGCGAAGAAATTAACACAACTGAAGCTTCTGGAGGATTGTGCATTAAATTTCCATGGCCTTCGATTGCGCGAACTATCTGGGGCAATCACGACAGGTATCGGGACACGTATTTTTCAGCCTATAAAAACAAGTATTTTACAGGAGATGGTGCTTTACGGAATGCAGAAGGATTGTATAGAATTACCGGCCGTGTGGACGATGTAATTATCGTTTCGGGGCATAATCTAGGTACTGCTCCTATTGAAGATGCCATAGACGAACACCTCAAGGTTTCCGAAAGTGCCATCGTAGGATTTCCGCATGACATAAAGGGGAATGCGCTTTATGGTTATGTAACTTTAGTAAATAGTCTTTCAACAAGCTTAGAAACTGAAACCAATCAACTAAAAAAAGAAATCAACGACCTGATCTCAGCAAAAATTGGCCCCATTGCCAAGCTGGATAAAATCCAGTTTACCGAAGGCCTGCCAAAGACCCGAAGTGGAAAAATAATGCGCCGTATCCTTCGGAAAATAGCCAGTAATGAAACCAATAACTTAGGAGATATTTCAACACTATTGAATCCTGAAGTGGTCGAAAAGATAATTGAAGAGAGGCTTTAAAAACCCTCTAGTGTTTGGTTGAGCGCAGTCGAAACCTAATTACATAGTACAAGCAATAAACTTCGACTGCGCTCAGTTTTAGATAACCAAGCTTATAGAAATCCTTTATCCTTCCCCAAATAGCCACCTGTAAATATCGTTTCCGTTTGCAAACAATACCAAAGCAATCAACAAGAAAAACCCTACCATCTGGGCGATTTCCATAAATTTATCGTTGGGCTTGCGACCAGAGATCATTTCATACAGTAAAAACATAACGTGACCTCCATCCAGTGCCGGAATAGGAAGAATATTCATAAATGCCAGAATAATTGAGATTAAGGCTGTGGTATGCCAAAAAGCGCTCCAATCCCACGTTGGCGGGAATAAGTTGCCAATAGCTCCAAAACCACCTACCTGGGTAGCTCCTTCGGCCGTAAAAACATATTTAAACTGGTATACGTAGTCTTTTAAAATATTATACCCGTAGTTTATTCCGCCGCCAATACTTTCACCAAATGTATAGTTTATCTGCTGGTAATTATTGGTGTACTCTTTCGCCAGATTATTTATTCCAAGTTGTCCCTTTTCGTTTGGAGTAACTGTAAATTCTTTTGTTTCACCATTTCTAAGGATGGTAAGTGCCACTGGTTTTTCAGGGTTTGTACTTACAGCCTCAGACATACTTCTAAACGTGCTCACGTTAGTGCCATTTACTTGCAGCACCCGATCTCCTGCCTGCAAAGCCGATTTACCCGCTGGGTAGTCTGGATAAATGGTGTCAATTACCGTGGTACGCAAAGGCTGGAATGGCTCTAAGTTACCTGCTTTAAACATATCCATTCCAATTTCTTCCGGGAGTGCTATGGTTTGGGTATTTCCGTCGGTGTGCTTTACCGTAATAGTTGAAACATCACGCAGAAAGAGGTATTTGTTAAGGTCATTTAAATTTTCAAAATCCTCTCCGTTAACTTTTAACACACGGTCTCCGTCCTGAAAGCCTAATGCTTTAAAATCTTGCGATACTGAAAAACCGTTAGGCAGGTTCTCGTTGGTTACAATTTTTTGCCCGTTGCTATAGAATATTCCGATATAAATCAACAACCCAACAATAATATTCACGGTAACCCCACCTAACATAATGATAAGTCGCTGCCAGGCTGGTTTACTTCTAAACTCCCAGGGTTTCGGCGGAAGTGCCATTTGCTCCTTGTCCATGCTTTCGTCTATCATCCCCGCAATTTTTACATAGCCGCCAAGAGGCAACCAGCCAATTCCGTAGGTAGTTTCCCCGATTTTTTTCTTAATCAAGGCAAACTTTACATCAAAGAACAGGAAGAATTTCTCTACTCTTGTCTTAAAAATCTTTGCAGGAATAAAGTGCCCCAATTCGTGAAGCACAATTAATATAGATAAGCTTAGTAACAGCTGAATTGCTTTAACGGCAAATGGACTCATAATCTCTCGTCTTATAATTGCAAGTTTCCTCGCAAATTTGAAGCCACAAAAGTAACCTTTTGGCGCTTCATTTAAAAATAAATAAACCCTACACTATTTGATGGTAAAAACTATTGGGTATTACCCTTTCAAATTCCCTGTCTGGGTTGTAATTTTGCTGAAATTTCTCCGGTAGCTTATGCTTCAATTCTTTTCAAAATACAAGTTCTTTCTGGTGGTGCTTTTGGTACTTTCCGTTATCATTATCTCCATAATTTATTCCATTTTAAAACCGAAAGAGATACTTCCTGTATTTCAACCTGCCGAAGTAAATGCTGAATTGGTAGATAGTACACTTCACTATAAAAAGAAATACCACACGATTGCGCCTTTCAGCCTGAAAAATCAAAATGGCGAACTAATTACTGAAGCTTATTACGAAGATAAAATCTATGTAGCAGATTTCTTTTTTACAACCTGCCAAACCATTTGTCCAGTTATGACGGACCATATGGTACAACTACAGCAAGAACTTAAAGAGGATGCCGAGGTTTTATTACTCTCCCATACTGTCATGCCTGAAGTAGACACCATTGCTCAATTAAAAAAATACGCATTGGAAAAAGGTGTAAATGATGCACAATGGAATCTGGTAACAGGGGATAAAAAGCAAATTTACAACCTGGCAAGAAAAAGCTATTTAGCTGCCAAAGATGCTCCCTACAGCCCTTACGAGCTCATACACACTGAAAACTTTGTGCTGGTTGACAAAAAAAAACGCATTCGCGGATTTTATGACGGTACTAAGACAGAAGATATCGATAGATTATTGCATGATATTGAGGTGTTGAAAAATGAGAATAGTAATTAAATTTCTGTCTAAGCACCTCAACTCACTTTTAACCCTTACAACCTTGTAAGACAATCCCAAAACCCTTACTTTTGCCTTGTTTAAAATCAGTCTAAATAAACTTTATGCTAACAATTGCCCATTTAAAGCGGGGTCAACGCGCCATTATCAAATCTTTTGAGGTGGAAAACGTGCCGTTAAAGCTTTTAGAAATGGGTTGCTTGCCCGGCAATGAAGTGATGGTAGTGCAACAGGCACCTTTTCGGGACCCTCTATATTTAAATATAAATGGCAGTCATCTTGCCATACGAAAAGAGACCGCCGCCCTTATTGAAATTGAACTCTTGTAATGTATGGCTAGGCAAATTAATGTAGCACTTATTGGAAATCCGAATACCGGAAAAACTTCGGTTTTTAACAGGCTAACGGGTTTAAACCAGCAAGTAGGAAACTACCCTGGCATAACTGTTGAAAAAAAGCAAGGAATCTGTAAACTGGATCGCGGGTTAAAAGCACATATTATTGACCTTCCCGGAACCTATAGTTTGAACGCCTCTTCTCTGGATGAAAACGTAGTAATTGAATTACTGCTTAACAAAAACGATAAAGATTTCCCGGACGTCGCTATTGTAGTGGCAGATGTTGAAAACCTGAAGCGAAACTTACTACTCTTCACTCAAATAAAGGATCTGGGAATTCCAGCTATTCTGGCCATAAACATGGCAGATAGGATGAAAAGGAAAGCAATTTCAGTAGACATAGCAGCCCTGGAAGAACGCTTAGAAACAAAGGTTGTACTGGTGAGTTCCAGAAAAAATGAAGGTTTTGACACTCTTAAAGAATTGGTTATAAACCATACCACTTTATCTACAAAACCTTGTGTAAATGCTTCTGTTATTGCGCCAGAATACTTTGGTCGACTTAAAAAAGCGTTTCCCAATCAGGATTTGTACAAGCTTTGGCTGGTCATTACGCAGGATGTAAACTTTGGAAAACTGGAACGTGGTGAGTTAAATACCATTGCGACATTCCAGACTGAGAGTAAAAGCAACCTGAAACGCCTGCAGCAAAAAGAAACGATTGCGCGCTATCAATTTATTAATGGCGTATTAAAGGAAACCCTTACCATTGATACAGCTAATGCAAAAGACTTTCGAAGCAGGTTAGATCGCATTCTCACGCATAAAGTCTGGGGATATGCTATTTTCTTCGGAATTTTAATGCTTATTTTTCAAGTCATCTTCGATTGGAGTAGCTATCCAATGGACTTTATAGATTCCTCCTTTGCATCGCTAAGTGAATGGGTGAAGAACACACTTCCGCCAGGCGATTTTACCAATCTATTAGCTGAAGGAATTATCTCAGGATTGGGCGGCATCATTATTTTTATTCCGCAGATTGCTTTTCTTTTCCTCTTTATTGCAATTCTGGAAGAGAGCGGCTATATGAGTCGCGTGGTATTTTTAATGGATCGGATTATGCGCCGTTTTGGTTTAAGTGGCAAGAGTGTGGTACCGTTAGTTTCAGGGACTGCCTGTGCCATCCCAGCCATCATGGCCACCAGAAATATTGAAAGCTGGAAAGAACGTCTTATTACCATTCTGGTAACTCCCTTTACAACCTGTTCGGCCAGATTGCCTGTGTATCTTATCATCATCGCACTCGTTATTCCAGAGCAACGTGTGTTAGGGATTTTCAGCTTACAAGGACTTACCTTAATGTTTTTATACCTGTTAGGTTTTGGAGCAGCCATCTTTTCGGCCTGGTTACTCAATAAATTTTTGAATATCAGAAGCAAAACGTTCTTTGTGGTTGAAATGCCCAACTACAAAGTTCCCATGTTTAAAAATGTAGCGATAACAGTGATCGAGAAAACCAAATCATTCGTGTTGGGAGCTGGTAAAATTATTTTAGCTATTTCTATTATTTTATGGGTGTTGGCAAGTTACGGCCCTGGAGATTTTAACAATGCTTCAGCAATTGTTATGCAGGAGGAAAGTTCAAATTCGCTTTCAGAAGAAGAGCTTGAAACCAAAATCGCAGCCTTTAAACTGGAGAAGAGCTACATTGGTATTATGGGAAAAGCCATTGAGCCTGCTGTACAACCCTTGGGCTACGACTGGAAAATAGGGATTGCCATAGTGAGCTCCTTTGCCGCCCGGGAAGTATTTGTAGGGACACTAGCTACCATTTACAGCGTAGGAAGCGAAGAAGAAGAAACCATAAAAAACAGAATGGCTGCCGAGGTAAATCCAGTTCTGGGCACCCCAAGATTTAATTTTGCCAGTGGGGTTTCACTACTTCTTTTTTATGCATTTGCGATGCAATGTATGAGTACTCTGGCCGTAGTAAAACGTGAAACCAATAGCTGGAAATGGCCCATGTGGCAGTTAATCGCAATGAGCGCGATTGCGTATGTTGTGGCATTGGGCGCTTATCAATTTTTAAAGTAATTTTGTAGTATGCAAACCATTTTAGTACTTATAACATTCGCTATTGCATTGGGCTACGTGCTCAAAAAATTTGTATGGACACCCGTTTTTGAATCCCGAAATGCTTCTTCGAATACGCTGGACGGGAACAAGACCAAATGCGGTAAAAAGGACTGTGGGTGTAATTAACCCTACATTTCTGATCTACTGACCCTTATAGCATTCCTTCTGTTTTTATTTCTAATTACCCTATTCCTTATTTCATTGATCGAGGTGAAAGTGGTTATATTGCCGCACGTAAAAACCTTAATATTTGATCATGAAATTTTTAACTACACTCCTTATTTGTTGTTTTCAACTTACCCTTTTTGCCCAGTTTAATGTGGGCGATGTTTCTATGAACTTTGGTTCTGAAATTACCGCCGAAGATGGTGAAATTGTACATATTGCTGGCGAAAGTGATAATGTAACCTACGCACTTGCTAAAAAAAAGAAAAACTATTTTATCCAGACATTCCGTGTCGATAATCAGGATTTTATTACAGATAAAGAAATTGAACTTGAGAAAATCGGGAAGAACAAAGTAACCCTTGAGGACTTTGCAGTGGTGAATGGCTCCGTATATGTTTTTGCTTCGTACTATGACAAGTCTAACAAACAACAAAAATTTGTAGCCTATCCTGTGGCTTCAAACCTTTCGTTAGGTGCTCCTAAAACAGTTCTAACAGCAAAGGTTGAAAAGAAAAACCAGCCCGGAGGCTTCATTTTTAAACCGTCCTATAATGAAGAGCATTATATGGTTACCTATATAAATTTCTATACTAAAGATGAAAAAATGACCTATGAGTTTACGCTTCTGGATGGAGATCTAAAAAGTGTAAAGGATGATAAAGTGACTTTGCAATTTGAAGACAGAAAGGACCTGCATTTTAGCTTGGATGATATTACTGTGAATAGAAATGGCGATATTTTTATAGTAGTAAGTGATAGCTATAGAGACAAAAAGAAAAAAACCACATTTACCAATCTAGAACTACACGCCTATTATGCTGCCAATAACCACCAAAGAGAAGTGCTGAGTGTTGATTTTAAAGGAAAAAAAGTAGTTAACTGCGATGCTATGTACACAAACGATGGCAAGTTGCAATTAATTGGGTTTTATTCAGATTTGCGTAAAAGCGGAAGGTCGGATTGGCGTATTGAGGGAATTTTTAATGTAACGGTAAACACCAACAACAATACTGTTTCCAAGGAAGTTTTTAACAAATTTACTTTTGAAACCAAGAAGAAACTTATTGGAGAGCGAAGAGCAAAAAAAGGAAAAGATCTTTCACCAAACTACCGGAACACTCATTTTATTGAAAGAGATAATGGAGGCGTCATTGTACTTTCTGAATATTACCTCACTCTCGTAGGAAGGTCTTCAGGGATTGGCCCGTTGGCTTTTACCCCTATTACCTATATCACAAATGAAATTATTGTAACCGCTTTAGATGCTGAAGGAAATCTGGACTGGAGTAATGTAGTCCCAAAAGAGCAGCAAGTAACTGTCACCCAGTTTTCCATTGGGCTTATTGCTTTTGGCGGTAACGGTAATTTTGCTGTGGGAGCTGGAGCCTTTTTTCCCATTGCTATTTTAGGAGAGGGACCAGAGTATTTAAGTTCTATCCCAATGTATGATAATGGTAAACTAAGCCTCTTGGTTAATGATGACCCTAAAAACATAGGTATCACTGATATTGATGATGTAAAAAAAGTGCGAAATGTAAAAAAAATGATTCCTGTGCTCTTTAGTTTTGATGATGCTAATGGAAAAATGACCCGTCAAGACCCAGAAGAATTTGAGAAAAAACAATTAGTGGTACGTCCTTACGTAAACTATAGAGTGGGTCAAAAACAATATATAATTTATGCCAGCAATAAAGAAGGAAAGCGCTTAGGGCTATTAAGTATAGATACTAATTAAAAAATGAAACCTAAAAGCCGACTTAATAACGTCGGCTTTTTTTTTAATGTTTTGAAGTAGTTTTTCTTAGGTAGTAAGAGTGATAAAAAATTTAGCCAGAAATTCCGTAGGCTCCACTAATTAGATACTCCAATATACAATAAGTGCGAGTGTGCTTACTGAAATACCAATAGTTAGCAGTGTAAAAATTTCTGCCTTCCATGTATTCTTTTTCCAGTTATTGATGCTCAAATAGAGCAATACAGGAACCAGGATTATAAAAGGAATTGTCAATAACTCTCCAAAAACTCCTATCCAGGTCTTCTCTATTTTATAGACCCATAACAACTGTAACCCTATAAAATAACATAGCGCGATCACGCTTAAAAGAAGTAGTATTTTTGGACGAAAAATAGAGATATCGCGTTTACTTTTCAGGATTTAAAATCTGCTCTATCCGTGCAATGGCATCTTCGTAATGATACTTTGTTACGGTATTTACACTACGACGTTTTGCAGAATTTAACTGGCGTTGCAATGCAACCAATTCTCCTCTCACCAATGGGCGTATATCACTAGTACTTACATCAAACGTTAAGGTGCTTTCATAACCTATGTTTCCTCGTCGAGATTTTGGGCCTTCATCTGTCATTAAGTATTCCATTCTATCCAGGTAAGAACGTTGTAGGTTTCTTCGGTAAATATCTACATTACTTCCAGTACTGGCTTCGCTCCACAATCCTGTACGCAGCTCATTCAACATATCTAATGCCGAATAATATTCAGTATTGGTAGTTTCAGCATCAATTAAGCGTCCTAATCTGTCAAAACTTAACAAGTTGTTTAAGTGTCTTGTTTGTAAACTGCGCATACGTTCAAAATATCCTGCGTGATCTATGTTTTGAAGAATGGAAGGATCTAACAACCATTCAGGTGTTTCAAACGCATTATCATGCAGCCATTGCATAGATTGCTCTTGCTCCGTTTTAGTAAGGTGTGTATAGATATTCCCCTCTTGTTTTGGAGTTTTTATGGTTTCAAATACACCCCCCACATTTGTCACTACATGGCCCACGTATCGGCTCCAAACACCCAATAGCTCTCCATACAATTCTTCCAAATCGTTATAATTGTTGGTGCGGTCGCTCGTCCATTTTGGAAGGTTGGAAGCTACATATTTTAAGTTTGAAATACCATAATCACTCGCTTTCATTGGGTTGTCTCCAATGCTTTCCGTTTGTGATTGTGGGTCGAAACGACTGGATTGTCTCCCAAATCTATAGATGGGATCGTCTCCTTTTTCTTCAATCCACTTATCCAGGGTTGCTTTTTCAGCTTCAGCAAAATTTGCATCTGGAAGTACACGATAGCCCCAGTTGGTAGCATAGTGGTCGTACGGTCCCATCTGGCGGATAAATCTTATATTTTTATCTCCGGGTTGTGCAATGTAGTTGTACCGGGCATAATCCATTAAACTCGCAGCAATACCATTTTTCTGGGTGAAATCTCCATCCCGATAATCTTCGACATCATAGGCATAACTAGCTGCCATATTATGTGGAAACCCTAAGGCGTGCCCTACTTCATGGGCAATTACCATACGCATCATTTCACCAATTTCTTCCTCAGGTGTTTGTAATGTTCGTGCGGAAGGATTTGCAGCCCCTGTCTCCAGCATATACCGGTTTCTATAACTACGCAGGTGGTTATGGTACCAGATAATATCGCTTTCAATAATTTCACCGCTTCTTGGGTCCGAAACACTAGGCCCTACAGCATTTCTAGTTGTGCTTGCCACATACCGGACTACCGAATACCGAATATCTTCCGGACTGAACTCTGGATCTTCTTCAGGGGTTGGTGCGTCTTTAGCGATGATGGCATTTTTAAATCCTGCCGTTTCAAACGGTTTTTGCCAGTCTTCGATTCCTTGTTTTATATAGTTCTGAAGGTTCTCCGGTGTACCAGGATCCAGATAGTACACAATAGGTTTTACGGGCTCCACCAATTCCCCACGCGCATAAGCCTCTGGATCTTTAGGCTCCAGTCTCCAGCGGCGGATGTATGTTTTTTCGTCTGCTTTTAATTCGTCACTTCCAAAATCGTATTGACTTACCGTAAAAAATCCAACCCGAGGGTCGAACAGTCTGGGTTGCATTGGCTCTTCAGGCAGCAAGATCATAGATTGATTCATTTGTAAACTGATGCTCTCTGTAGACGAATTTGAAGGAGGTTCAGATGCCTCGTACGTCATGTCTTGTTTTACCTCGATGTTTAGCGGGAAACTTTTTATGCTGTTTAGGAAGCTTCGATTTCCGTCTAATGATTTTACTTTGTATTGTTCACGAAGTCTGGATCCCAATCCGCTAATAGCCTTAACATCACTCGTAAAAAACTTGGTTACATCTATCACTGCCGCTGTGCTGTCTTTACTTAACGCTTCAATATCGAACGCATACAATGTAGGCTCATAATTGTTCACCGAAACCGATTTACTAATGGCCTTAGTGCTATCTGCAATGTTGGTATAGCTCTTCACCTTTAACAGCAATTTATCCTGAAAGCGTTCCCAGTGTACCACTTGCTCGTTGGTTTTGGAACCAGCATTTACATAACCCCCTCCCAGACCCGTTGGGATTTGCGCAATACGGCTTACCCAAAGCATGTCTTTTTTGTAAAGGTCTGTGGGGATTTCATAGAAAAATTTGTCTTCAATCCTGTGGACAACAAAGAGTCCGCTATCACTTACGGCCTCCTTGGTAATCACTTTATCGTAGGGTTTTATACCCTCTTTTTTATCCTTACCCTTAGCTGCAGCTTCAGTGGTGTCAGTTTCTTTTTTCTTTTTAGTAAAAATTCCGCAAGAAGTAATGAGTGCAGAAAATAATATGAGTGCGAAGACTTTTTTCATCAAAATTCGTTTTGCTGAACAAAATACGCATTAGCAAATAAAAAACCTATCTCAATAAACCTTCTTTTAACGCGCTATTTAACTGAAATCTCTAACACCAGCTCATAAGCTAAGGTGTTAGTTCCAGAATCTTTCGTAGGATAGGGGTTTATAGCCGTAGCGGTGATGGTTGTATTGCCACTTTTGTAAAAGGAATGGTTCTCAGTCTCGCCATTTTTAAGTTTTCCGAAGATAATTTCATTACTGTCAGCCATCACTCCGTCTTTGCTTGTTTCAACCAGAATCTTAGCGCGTCCTTGCCACATACATTGCACCCCAGTTGGACAACGGGAGTCTTCCAAAACTTCTTTAAACTTAATTTGTATGTCGCCTACTTGTTTTGTTTCGCCCAAGGCAAGTGTAGTGGTTTCTTCTTGAACTTGTGTGGTAACTTCAGTTTCGTTGGTTGAAGAAGTTTCAGAAGTATTTTTTGGGGCTCCACAAGAAGCTACTGTAATAAAAAAAAGAATGATTAGTTTGTACATAGCGTATGTTTATGGAACGTAAATGTAATAGAAAATTCTCTGTATAAACGTTATAATTTTTGTAAATAGACTGTCGGGTTACCTGAAAAATATTACTTTATACCTTTAATTATTTCTAATATAATGAAACTCATTTTTACGCTAGTACTATCATTTACTATGTTTTCAATACCTGTGATTTTTGACTTTACAACTTCAGCAAACCTTAGCAATTGGCGTATAGTCGACGACGGTGTAATGGGTGGAAGGTCTAATGGTGATTTTTCTTTAACTGAAACTGGACACGGAAAATTTTCTGGCGTCATTTCGCTTGAGAACAACGGTGGGTTTTCATCGGTACGTTATAATTTTAAGGAGCTTTCAGTCTCCAAATATTCTAAAATTTGTATCAGGCTAAAGGGTGATGGTAAAAAATATCAGTTTCGTTTAAAGCATAAAACAAATCAATACTACTCTTACACTTTACCTTTCAAAACTTCAGGAGAATGGGAAACTGTAGAAATTGAGCTAAATAAAATGTACCCTTCCTTCCGAGGGAGAAAACTGGATATGCCTAATTTTTCAGAAGACAGTATTGAAGAAATAGTTTTTTTATTCGGAAATAAAAAAGAGGAAAGCTTCCAATTGTTGCTAGACAAAATCGAACTAAAATAATCTTGCTACCCCCGAAACAAAAAGAAATCATCCTTCATAGGTTCGATCTTTTCATCTTTATTCGTGATGATATATTCTAACGCCAGGTCTGTAAAATCTTTGCCCTTTTCCGTTAGGGACACAACCTTGTTTTCTATTTCAATCATATTATTTTTCAGTGCTAAATTCAATACTGTTTTAGAACGTACTTTTTGCCAGTTTATGTGTTCCTGTAAATGATTGATATGGCGCTCTTCTATTTCAGTATGATTGTTCAAATGCAGTAGAAAAGTTAGTAATGAAACCTCAGTCCGTTGTTGTTTCTGTCTATATAAAACAGCGATGAGACCTTTCTGCGGGGCAAATAAATACACGATCAAAAATACAATCCCCAGCATCGTACTCATGCTTCCTGAAATAGATGCATCCAGCAAATTGGCCATCCAATATCCAGCCAGAGCCGAAAACACACCAAACACCACCGATAGCACCAGCATTTTCTTTAAATCTGACGTTAGCAAATATGCTGTAGCGGCCGGCGCAATCATCATGGCTACCACCAGGATAGCACCCACAGCATCAAAAGCACCCACCACGGTTACCGAGCTTACAGACATTAATCCGTAGTGCATTACTAAAGGAGAAATCCCCAATGCTGAAGACAAACCAATATCGAAAGTACTCACTTTTAGCTCTTTGTAAAAAAGCAACAACAGGGCTATAATACTAATTAAAATGCCGCCCATAATCCAAAGTGATTTTGGGCCTACATCTACCCCTCCCATGATGAGCCTGTCAAAAGGGGCAAAAGCTAATTCACCTAGTAAAACAGCGTCTACGTCAAGGTGTACATCATTGGCGTTTTTAGCAATTAGAATCACCCCAATACTAAACAGCGCTGGAAATACGAGTCCTATTGCTGTATCTTCTTTCACCAAACCCGTTCTTTGAATAGCTTCTACCAAAACCACCGTAATGACGCCCGTGACCGCTGCCATTAAAATTAATAGTGGGGAATTAAGGTCGTGTGTTATAAAAAATCCTAAAACAATTCCTGGTAAGATGGAATGGCTAATGGCATCACTTATAAGCGCCATTTTCCGTAGCACTAAAAACACTCCTGGAATGGCACAGGCAATAGCTACTACGACGGCAATAAGCTGTATTTCTATTTGCGGACTAGTCATTTGGCAGGGGTTGGTTATATAGATTTTCAGCTTTAGAGAATCCTTTTTGCGTCATAGACCATTCTTGTCCAGAAAGTGTAATCCACTGTTTTTCTTCCAATTGCTGAAGCGATTTTTTAGTAAATCCATGGAAGTTATTTAAAATCCTAATGGCATGCGGATGCGAAATATTGTCATGTGTTTTCACAATATCGTACATAAACTGAAGTGTCTTCTGTAATTTTAAATCGCGTCTGTTCTGGAGAAACCGAAGCTGTCTAAACAACAACCCGCGCCCTGGGGAAAACACAAAAGAAATCAATACAAAAACGGCAGCCACCAGCACAATCACAGGCCCTGTTGAAAGGTTATTCTGTGAAGCACTTATTGCCGTACCAAAAACACCGGAAAAAGCCCCGAAAATAGCTGCTATAAAAATCATGGTGCTCAGCTTATTCGTCCATTGACGCGCTGCTGCGGCAGGTGCTAACAACATCGCACTCATTAGAACAACACCCACAGTCTGTAGACCCAAAACAATGGCAAGCACGATAAAAAAGGTGATTAAGGTGTCTATAAATCGAGTATTGAAACCAAGTGTTTTCGTGTAATCGGCATCAAACAACATAATTTTAAATTCTTTCCAAAATAGTAGTAACACAATAAGCGCTACCCCTGTAACGATTACCATAAGCAATACATCACTTTCTAACAAGGTTGCCGCTTGCCCGAACAAGTATTTGTCCAATCCCGCCTGATTGGCATTGGGTTGTTTTTGAATAAACGTGAGCAACAACATTCCGAAACCAAAAAAGAGCGACAAGATAAGACCCAGTGCTGTATCGGTTTTTAAATGTGTCTTTTTAATTATTCCCCGTATCCAAAATGTTCCTAACAAGCCACTTACTAAAGCACCCAACAACAATGTATTACTATCTTTAGCACCCGTAATTAAAAACGCAATGGCAATCCCCGGAAGTGCTGCGTGACTAATGGCATCTCCCAATAAACTTTGTTTCCGCAACACTGCAAAACTCCCCAACATCCCACAAATAGCCCCCAAAACTGCTGTTCCCAGCGTAATGGTGCGAAGAGTGTAGTCTGTTACTACTAGTTCGAAATATTCTATTAAGTTCATGTTTTTAGTCGGTAGTCTTTAGTTGGTAGACGATAGTTTCATCGTTCTTTTAAATATCGCTGAAGCGACGTTGTCATTTTTGCTAATTCGGAAAGTTTTATCCTTGCCGATAAATCTTCTTCATTTGTAATAAAGTTTTGTCTGCGGGCTATTGTTGAACAAACCACACATTCTTTGGTTGAATCCCAAGCCATTTGTAAATATCTATTAAATTGAGGGTCTGTATCGCCAGCACCTTCGGCAATATTTAGTGGAACCGATACAGCAGCTCTTTTATATTGTGATGAAAGGCCGTATAGTTCTTCTTTCGGAAAACTCTTAGTAACCTGATACACCTCATCTACAAAATCGAGTGCCTTTTGATATACTTTCAAATCTTCAAACTTAAACTTAGGATTTTCCATTGATTTCCATTTAAGATTTTATAAAATGAAGCGTAAGCTTCAACATTATTCTACCGTCTACCAACTAAAGACTACAAGCTATTTATTTACAGCTACCTTATAATTAATCCCATACGTCTTGGTTAAATTATCATCATTAAAAATTTCCTTCACAGGACCTGTAGCAATTTTCTTTACGTTTAGAAAGGTCACCCAATCAAAATATTCCGGGACCGTTTGTAAATCGTGATGTACTACAACCACTGTTTTTCCTGCCTTTCTTAGTTCTTTAAGGATGTTGATAATGGCTATTTCGGTGGTGGCATCTACGCCTTGAAAAGGTTCGTCCATAAAATAAATAGCTGCATTTTGTACCAATGCCCGTGCTAAAAACACCCGTTGTTGTTGCCCACCACTCAACTGACTTATCTGCCGATTTTTAAAGGATAGCATCCCAACTTTTTCCAACGCTTCTAATGAGGCTTTCTTTTCTTTTCCTCCTGGACGCTTTATCCAGCCTAGCTGCCCGTACGTACCCATCATGACAACATCCAGCGCTGTGGTTGGAAAATCCCAGTCTACGCTTCCTTTTTGAGGGACGTAGGCAACTAATTTACGTTGCTTTTCATAAGGTTTTCCATAGATGGAAACACTCCCCGCGATGGGGTCCAGAATTCCTAAAATTGCTTTAATCAACGTAGACTTCCCTGCTCCGTTGGGACCAACAATAGCCATTAGTACGCCTTCCGGAACATGTAGGTCTATATCCCATAAAACGGGTTTGTAGTTATAGGCTACTGTAAGGTCGTCTACCTGGATGGCGAATTTGGTTTCCATTTTATTGTAATTCGTTTACGATGGTGTTTACGTTGTAGGTAAACATCCCGATATAAGTACCTTCTACGGTGCCAGGACTTCCCAAAGCATCGCTGTATAGGGAGCCTCCTATTTTCACCTCTTGTCCTTTGCTGTTAACGGATTGTTGTAAAGCTTCAATCGTACGTCGTGGCACTGAGCTTTCTACAAAAATTGCCTTCACATTATTATCTATTATAAACTGCGAAATACGCTGAACATCTTGTACGCCCGCTTCGGTAGCTGTAGAGAGGCCTTGTAATCCAACCACTTCAAAGTCGTATGCTTTTCCGAAGTAGTTAAAGGCATCATGCGCTGTGACTAAGATTCTCTTCTCTCTGGGAAGGGTTTCAATTTTTGCTTTTACTGTAGCCTCTAATTCAGTTAATTGCTGCAAGTATTTTTTTTCATTTTCAGTATAACTTGCTGCGTTTTGGGGATCGTGTTCTACTAAGACCGCTGTCACTTTTTCAGTAAACTGTTTAAAGTATTCAATATTAAACCACACGTGCGGATCGTAATTGGAAGCAAAATAATCTGAGCCAATGAGTTCTCCTTTTGGAAGAAACTCTCCCAAACCTATGGTTGTTTTAGTCCCTTCCATTTTCTCGAAAATTTCCACCAGTTTTCCCTCCAGATGTAGCCCGCTATAAAAAATAACATCTGCTTTGTAAAGCTTGGACACATCGCCCTCGCTGGCTTTATATAAATGCGGATCTACTCCGGCACCCATTAATCCTTGCACTTCAATATGGTTACCTCCTATATTTTTTACCAGATCGGTAAGCATGGTAGTGGTAGTTACTATTTTCAGTTTTTTATCTTCTTCGGAGTCTTTCCCTTCGTTTTTGCACGAAATAAGCAAACTCATGATGGCTACTGAAAGTGCTATTTTTGGTAAAATTCTCATTGCTTTTTTCTAAAATTTTAAATCTTTATTATTAGTTAGGTATTCTGAAACTTACACCTGTACTTAGTAAAATGTCTTGTCCTTCTGTAAGACTACTCCCAACGGTTGCATCGAGCTGAAGATTAGGTTTTAGTAAATACGTAATCCCGGCATCCCATAAATGGTTGGCGCGGTTATCTTCGGGAAAATCTCCGTATACTTCAGCGTACACCCCAAAAGTATCTGTCACAGTATATCCGTAGGCAATGGTGTAGATATAGGCAATTTCGGGTGAGTCGTTGCCCCAGGCAGCTCCAACATTGTAAGAAAGACTGGATTTTGAACTCAAGGTATTGGAGAAAGAAAATCTGAAATCGGCACCCGTGGTTTCTGGTCTGTAATCATTCCCGGCTGTAAATGGTAAAAATAAATGCCCAATAAGTCCTATTTGTGGTTTCCAGCCATCTTCTTCTGCAATTTCTACTTTCATTCCTGCCAACAATGGCGAAAAACCACTTAACACATCGGCTGCTTCCTGGCCATTAAGGCTAAAGCGGGTTTCTTCAAAATTCCATCCCAGGCGAAACTCGAAATTGTCGAAAATTCCATAACGTAGTAAGGTTGTGTTATAAGTGTAGGTTTCAGTTTTGAAACCACCTTCTTCAAAAGATGTGTAAAATCCTCCGGACTCTACCTGCAAGTTTCCCTTTGGAACCGTTAAGGGAGATTCTGTAGCATCTGGTCTATCTGTAACCATTGGCTCTACAGCTGTGTTTTCTTCTTGTGCATAAGACAATCCGCAACAAAGTAACAGTAATGCGCTTAGTGATTTTTTCATAATTCTAGTTGGTTTGTATGTATAGATTTTCTGCTATTTTCTTTGAAATAAAAAACTGATCCCGGCCTACTTGAATAACCATAGAGCCATCAAAAAATTCTTTCCCTAATACTGAAACCTTGGTTCCAATAGTGATGTTTTTTTTATCCAAATACTGAAGAAAGTCGCTATTACTTTCCTTCACCCCTACACAAACCCCTTTTTGATTTTTGTTGAGTTCTGAAAGTAATTTTTTCTCGGTAGGTTTTACGTTTCCGTGTTTGTCCGGAATGGGGTCTCCATGGGGATCGAAATCCGGAAATCCTAAAAACTTATCCAGTCGTGAGATAAGTTCTTCGCTGTGCACATGTTCCAATTGTTCAGCGATATCGTGTACCTCATCCCAATGAAAATTTAGCTTTTCAACCAGAAAAACTTCCCACAAACGGTGTTTCCGAATCACGTTTGCAGCTGTTTTCTTCCCCTTTTTGGTGAGCGAAGTCCCTTTGTACTTTATATAAGACAACACTTCTTTTTCAGCCAGCTTTTGAACCATATCGGTTACCGAAGACGGCTTGGTATCCATCGCATCTGCAATGGCATTGGTACTTACAGCACCCTGACTTTTACTTTCAAGATGGTAAATAGCTTTTAAATAATTCTCCTCTGCTAATGAATACATACGGCAAAGGTAAAACTATTTTTTGAATTGTATAGTTTTTAATTTTAGTCAAGGCTAAAAATAGAGAAATAGCTTTCGACTGCCAGCCCGAAAGATTCATTCTGGCGGACGCTCAACCGGACATCGTTTTGTTCTTAGATTAATAACGTTATCGTAGTGGAAACCCTTTTGCAGCCCACCAGGGATGCATTTCAATAACCAAACGGCCCGCTTTTACCATAGGATCCATATTGGCCAGACTATCGGCCATTTTTAGAGTGGGAACATTGTAGATAGTAATCCCTCGAATCTCTCCATCATCCCCAAATGGGCCAGAAATATCTGCATATCCGTTGGCATACATGCGTCCTAAGTGTTCCAGATGTAACTTTTGAAGACTGTCCGCTTCAGTTTTATCTTGGCTTCGGTTAGGACCCGCTTTTAGGAAGGCCATGAAGTATTGTTGCATTACAACGGTATCGCCAGAGTCCGGATCTATATAATCGAAAATTTGATATCCATCTTTGGTGAGTTGCGCTTTTAAGGCTGCAACCGATTGTTTTTCATCTTCAGGGCAAGGCTCCGTGATGTATTCGCGCTGAATTTCAGGCTTGCAGGCGATGATCGAAACTAATATGACTAATACTATGAGTATGTTTTTCATTTGGAATTTGTTTTATATTTATAAACCAGACAGGTTTAGTATGGACTTTACCAAGTTTTAAAAGGGTTTTTACTTAAATGAGAGTTGTAATATTGTATAGCTCCCGTCACTTCTTTTCCAAGCCATTCGGGTTTTTGAAAGGCTTCATTTTCTTCAGAAAGTTCTATCTCGGCAACTGTTAGTCCTTTATTGTCTGCATAAAATTCATCTATTTCAAATATATGGGATCCTGCTTTTACTTCATAACGTGTTTTTTCAATTACGCCTTCTTCGCATAGTTTTAATAAAGCCTCCGCTTCAGTAACTTGAATTTCTTGTTCCCATTCAAACCTGGTAGTTCCTGCAGTATTCGACTTTCCTTTTACGGTCAAAAAGGCTTTCTCACCTACTATCCGAACACGAACTGTACGCTCTGGGTGGGTATTCAAAAAGCCTTGCACAATTCTTTTTATTGAAAAAGCTTCATCTTTGTAACCATCAGATTTTACCAGGAATTTTCTTTCTATTTCTTGCATGTTTCTCATTGCAAATTAGTTGAAAAGTATTCTTTTTTGTTGTAGGTCTCGACTGCGCTCCATCAGACAAATCATTTCAAGCGCCATGGTGGGTTTTTTCGGTTTTTGCCTGCGTGGTAGATAATGATAGGATTTCCATCTGGATCTTTCAGTTTTGCTTCAGTCCACCCCCAGGATTGTTTGGTTATTTCAGTGTCAAAAGTAATTCCCTTTTTCTTTAATACTGCAACCTTTTCTGCAATAGTCTCAACCTCAAAATAAATAATAGCGGTTTGCCCCTCAGGCATCCTGTCTACCTGATGAATAGAAAAAGTTGCATCGCCATCCACACATTCAAACCTGGCATAAGCATCATGGGTATGCACTATAAGTTTTAACCCAAGCTTTTGGTAAAATTGAATGGCTCTAGGAACGTCCAATGAAGGAATAGTAACTTGGTTTAAGTTCATGTGTCGGCTATTTCTTTTATTTTATCTGAAGGTATCTGGTTGTTTTTATACCCTTTTTCGGCAACCTTTAGCATTGCTTGGGCAATAGTTTCTGGTTCAATCACCTTGTATTGCTTCGGAATTAAAAACCCGAAAACTCCCATAAAAAACTGCGCCATACGTTCTCCAAACCGTTTCTCGTTTCTATCACCACCTATTAGTGAAGGCTGCAAAATATAAGTGCTCGCAACTCCCACCGCCAGTACATCCCGTTCCATTTCGCCTTTTACTTTATTATAAAACGTACTGCTGTCAGGGTTGGCTCCCATGGCCGAGATCACTTCAAAAATAGAGATGTTATTCTGTTTGGCTAGTTTTGCAGCCGCTACAGGAATACCATAATCTATCTTTCGATATGTTTCTTTATTGGGTGTTTTCGTTTTGGTAGTACCAACACAACAGAAAACTACATCGGCAGTAAACTCTTTAGCAAACTGTTCCATATCGAACAAATCACCTAAGTGTTCTTCAATTTTAAGATCTGTGATTTTGCAAGAGCTCCTACTGAATAGTTTTAGAGTTGTATAACGGTCGTCTTTCAATAAAAGATCCAGTAGTTTTCCTCCCACCAATCCGGTGGCTCCTAGTATGATGGCTGTTTTGGGCATAGTGTTAAGATTAAACCTATCAGGTTTTAGAAACCTTTCAGTTTTGGGTAGCTATAAAGGTATTAAATTTACAAGATGGAAACCGCCCTTCCGCTTCGGAAAATAATTCATGTAGATATGGACGCGTTCTATGCTTCGGTAGAGCAGTTGGACGACCCTACGCTTGTGGGGAAAGCTATTGCCGTAGGCGGTGGTGGCACTCGTGGCGTGGTAAGCGCTGCAAGTTATGAAGCGCGCAAGTTTGGCGTTCGGTCTGCTATGAGTGGGGCTTTGGCCCGAAAACTATGCCCAGACCTTATCTTTGTACGCACAAATTTTGAACGGTATCGGGAAATTTCGGATAAAATCAGAAAGGTGTTTTTTGAATATACAGATCTTGTAGAACCGCTTTCCTTAGATGAAGCCTACTTGGACGTAACCGAAAACAAAAAAGGAAATCCCAGCGCCACCTTGATCGCCCGGGAAATTCGCCAAAAAATAAAAGAGCGGACCGGGTTGAATGCTTCGGCAGGAATCAGCATCAATAAATTTATCGCGAAAGTAGCCAGCGATATTAACAAGCCCAACGGACAAAAAACAGTGCCTCCAGAAGAAGTGTTGGACTTTTTGGAACATCTGGACATTAAGAAGTTTTATGGCGTAGGCAAAGTGATGAAAGAAAAAATGTACCGTCACGGCATTTACACAGGGGCAGACCTTAAACAAAAATCGTTTGAGTATTTACAGGAGAATTTTGGCAAGAGCGGAAGCTATTATTACAATATTGTACGAGGTATCCATAACAGCCAGGTAAAAGCCGAACGTACCCGCAAGTCATTGGCTGCAGAACGAACTTTTAACGAAAATATTTCTTCCGAAATTTTTATGCTGGAACGACTGGACACTATTGCGGAAGAAGTAGCCAAACGCCTTAAGAAAAGTAAGGTTGCTGGACGAACCATTACGTTAAAAATTAAGTACCGTGATTTCACCTTACAAACACGAAGTAAAACCCTTCCATTATACATTGCCTCCAAAGAATTAATCCTCGATAACGTTAAAGATTTGTTATACCAAGACGAAATGCGTGACTCGGTTCGTTTATTAGGTATAAGCATGTCTAACCTGAACAACGAAAACCCTAAAAAAAAGGAAAAGGTTTCAGAAAAAACGATCGATGTGCAGCTGAAACTGGAGTTCTAGCCGCCTAAGCCATAATGGTGTATTCCTCTCTCAGAAAAAGCTCGTCGGATGCAAGAAGAGAGGAGGAAATAGGATACCATAAAAATACAATATGTAAGAAACTACTTTTTTGAATCTAAATACTAATTTAAAACTCTACCCTAATGAAAAAAGTAGCATGTACCCTTGTAGCCCTAGCATTTGCAACCCTTTTTACAGCTTGTAAAAATGAAACTACAGCAACTGAAACGACACCGAAAAATCAAGATCTGGCTGTAGCAGACACCACTCCCATTACTGAAACTGATTATTTGTATGTCACCGCCCCCAGCGGATTGACCCTGCGGGAGTTCAATAACTTGAACAGTGATAAACTGGCTGTAATGCCCTACGGAACCAAACTAAAGGTTCTTACCAACGAAAAAAACAACACCATGACTGTTGGTGGAATTGACGGCGGTATGAATGAAGTGGAATTTAACAATAAGACTGGGTACGCCTTTAATGGGTTTCTTTCCAGGTTCTTCCCACCCGAAAAAGGCACCAATGCCAAAATGTATGTGCAGGATTTAAAAGCCACTTTTCCTAAAGCTTCTTTTTCAACATCCTCTGGCGGAACCGCCAGCGCTCCTACTAATACTGAAACTGTTTTACTACCCAGCCAGCAGTGGCATGAAGCGTTTTATATAGCTCAGAAATTGTATGAGATTCCTATGGTATTTAACTTTCCAAACCCTAAAGGAAAGGACACTGAAACAATCCAGAACAGCAAAAAACCTGAGCAATTACTTACAAGTAACTTACTGCTAGAAAGAAAAGATAATACGTTTCAGAAAATAACCTATAGTCAAACTTCTGAAGGATTTGGAAGCGGTGTTACCATTTCCAAAGAAGGAACTATGATGAAAATTGAATATACCGAAATGGTAAAATAAAAATATAAGTAATATCCAAACCTCACACCTGTTCGGTTTTAAGGATCGAACAGGTTTTTTTGTATCTTTAAGGTAGCTGGCAAACGCTGTTACGCCCACTTAAAGCTTATTGAAATGAAATATGTACTACTTTTCATAGGAATGTTTATTTGCACTCATTCTTTAGCGCAAATTACCCTGATTCCAGACGAGGAATTCGAACAGTTTTTAATTCTTAATGGTATTGATAGCGATTTTACCATAAACGGACAGGTAAACACAGCAGATATTGAGAATTTGATTGAATTAGAGATTGAGCAAGTTCCAATAACCGACCTTACCGGAATTGAAGATTTTACTGCTTTAGAAGTTCTGGAAATCTCTTTCACAGATTTAGCATTTTTAGATGTTACACAAAATAGTAATCTTAAAGAACTAATTGTAGTTCATAGCACCCTTACAAGTCTTGCATTAACCAATAACCCGGCACTTGAAACTTTAATCTGCGGTAACCCTGCCGAAGATGTAGGGCCTTTTAATCATATTACTACTTTAGATTTAAGTGGTGCCCCTAATCTTTTACTTCTTGATGTTTCATTTATGAGATCAGATGTTGCAATTAACTTTTCTGAAGTGCCAGTATTGGAAGAGTTCTATGCTTCATATTCTGGACTTACCTCAATAGATCTTTCCAGCAACCCAAACCTGAAAACGCTCGATTTGGGAGGAAGAGAAAGTGGAACCTCTTTTGGGGTGAGTAATGATCTTACAACAATTGATCTGTCTAACAACCCAAACCTTGAGACGTTAGATGTTCGGTTGACCCATATTAGCTCTCTCGACTTGAAAAATGGAAATAATGCCGCATTGACTACGGTGCTTGCCGACTTAAATCCTGATTTAATGTGCATTCAAGTAGATGACGAAGCTGCAGCCAATAATGGAGATGCACCTTATGGCTCCTGGAATATAGACCCTCAAACAGCCTATGCTGAAGAATGCATTTTAGGCATCGCTGAAAATGAACTAGGAAGTTTTAAACTGTATCCTAATCCTGCCTCAGAAATAGTACAAATAACTTTATCCAACGGTTTAATGCCAGAAGAAATTCAGGTTTATTCGGTTGACGGGCTCTTGTTGTTGCAACAAAGCTTTCGTAATTCTATAGACGTCTCTAGCCTAACTTCAGGGTTTTACATTTTAAAAGCTCAGTTTAATGGTAGCTTTTCAAGTAAAGCATTTTTGAAACAATAATTATTTCACCTGGCTCACCCGTAATGTATTCACCATCCCTTTATCCACAATAGGCATGGCGGCAAGGTTTACCAGGTAATCTCCTTTTTCAACAAACCCATGCTTGTGGGCAATTCGGTTTACATCGTCTACCGTTTCATCGGTACTTACAAACTTGTCGTAAAAGAACGATTTTACGCCCCAAAGTAAGTTAAGCCTCGATAAAATCCTGCGGTTACTGGTATACACTAAGATATGTGCGTCTGGTCGCCAGGCCGAAATCTGAAAGGCTGTATATCCACTATTGGTCAACGTACAGATAGCCTTTGCTGAAATTTCATTAGACATACTCGCTGCGTGGTAGCACACCGACTTTGTAATATATCTATTGGTTCGAATATGTGGTGGCTCCTGCGGCACATTTATCAACCCTGAATTCTCTACACTTTTACAAATTTTGGTCATTGTTTTAATAACATCAACCGGGTATTTCCCCACCGAAGTTTCGCCAGAAAGCATCACTGCATCTGCCCCATCCATCACACTGTTGGCCACATCGTTTACCTCTGCCCGTGTTGGGGTAAGAGAGGTGATCATGGTTTCCATCATTTGTGTAGCGATAATTACAGGGATTCTGGCTCTTTTGGCAGTAAGCACTAACTCCTTCTGGATTAAGGGAACTTCCTGTGCGGGCACTTCCACTCCAAGATCACCCCGGGCAACCATTAGCCCATCGCAATAGGCAACAATTTTATCGATATTTTGAACTGCTTCCGGCTTTTCAATTTTAGCGATGATAGGGATCTTGTACTCGCTATGTGCTTCAATTAATGCTTGTAACTCTTTTAAGTCTTCTGCGTGGCGTACAAACGAAAGGGCGATCCAATCTACTTGTTGACTGATTGCAAAAATGGCATCTTCCTTATCTTTTGTAGTTAAGGCTGGTAACGAAATGTTAGTATTAGGTAAGTTAACTCCTTTTCGGGAACGCAAAGGCCCTCCCTGGATTACAGCTGCTTTTACCTCATTTTTTTTGTTGGTTTCTAGCACCTCGAACATTAATTTCCCATCGTCCAGCAAAATACGCTCCCCAACGTTTACATCTTTTGGGAAGTTATCATAATTCATATAGACTTTCTTGGCAGTTCCTTCAAATTCTTTTCCTGTACAAAACTTAATGGTATCGCCAGGCTGCACTACCACTTCTTCCTTCATCATTCCAACACGCAGTTTTGGACCTTGTAGATCCCCCAGAATTGCAGTGGTTGTGTCCATTTCTTCTCCTAAAGAGCGAATCATTTGAATACGCTCTTTCACGTCGTCATAATTTGCGTGCGAAAAATTTACTCTAAAGACGTCTACTCCTTCTTGAATCATGGCGCGCAACGTTTCTTTATCTGAAGTTGCTGGACCAAGTGTGGCTACTATTTTTGTTCTTTTCTGTTTCGGCATTAGTCAAATATTAAATTTTCTCTCGATTTCACTTCGGAAACTTCAACGATAAAGGCTGAAATTACCTGATCTATTTCATTTAATTGCATTAGTAACTTTCTAATGGGGGTGGTATCATATTCTGAAGAAACCTTCAGAAAATAATCTACTTTTTTAAATTCTGGGAGTAAGAATTTAGTCGATACCTGTTCTTGAATTTCATCTCCAAACAAGCCTCCACTTCCCACAATATGAGCTGCAACTGTCTTACACTTATTGGCTACTAAATGATATGTAGTGTACTGATTCTCATGTTCAAAATCGAACAATGGAAACGTTATTTCAAGACCTTCTGTAGAGAAATCTAAGTCTCTTCTTCTTCGCTCTAAGCGTAAGTGTACATATTTGTTTAGCAAAAAGGCCATTTTATAGGCTTCCTCACTACAATGTATCGCAATAAGTGAAAAGTCGTCGCCTACAGCGTCGTCCAGAATAAGTTTGTGGTTGGCCATAACTAAGTAACATTGCAAAACACAAATTCCAAATCATAAAAATAGAAAAGGAGTTTTTGTTGAAAAGCTAAGCCACTAAAATAGCGAACCTTTTTATACTACGTGTAAAGATTAGTTTAAATCTTTTTCTATAGCTTCTTGTAACTTGTAGTAGGCTCTTTTTGAGGCACGTTCTTCCGCTTTTTTCTTTGAGGTAGCTCTTGCCTTGCCAACAACCGTATTTTCTAATTGAAGTTTTACAGCAAAATGTTTTAGCTCATCGTTGCCGGTATCGTCATACACCACATATTTAAAGGATTTTTTATGCTTTTGGCACCATTCTATAAAAAGACTTTTATAGCTAATTATTTTTCCTTCCAGGCGCTCAATATCTACATACGGTTTAATAACCCTTTTATGTATAAATTTTTCGCAATAGGGGAATCCTCTGTCCAGATAAATTGCTCCTATGAGTGCTTCAAAAATATTTCCGTGAATGTTCCCCCCAAACTGCTTCGTTGGAATATTTGTTTTAAGAAGTTTGATAAGTTGAAGGTCTCGTCCTAATTCGTTTAAATGCTCCCTACTCACCACTTTAGATCGCATTTTGGTAAGATAGCCCTCATCTCCAGAAGGCACTTCTTTAAAAAGGTGCGATGCAATTACAGAGCCGAGCATAGCATCCCCCAAAAATTCCAGTCGCTCATAATTTTGTGGGATTCCCGCGCTATTTTTTTCGTTTAATGAACGGTGGGTAAAAGCTTCTTCAAAAACAGCAATGTTTTTAGGCTTAAAACCCAGTATCTTTTTTATGGAATTAAAAAACTCCCCTTCTTGACCAGAACGGGAATTGAATATTTTTGGTACAAGCGCCATTTATAAGAATTAAGCGTCCAGTTTCTTGAAAAGAACGCAGGCATTATGCCCACCAAAACCAAAGGTATTGCTCATAGCAACTTTGATTTCCCGCTTTTCAGCTTTATTAAGAGTAAGGTTTAAAGAACCATCAATATTTTCGTCTACCGTAGTGTGGTTAATCGTTGGAGGAATTAAACTGTGTTCCATTGCTAAAATGGAAGCAATTGCCTCAATAGCACCAGCTGCACCCAATAAGTGCCCGGTCATAGACTTGGTAGAATTAATGTTAATATTTTTTGCGTGCTCACCAAATACTTTGGTAATCGCTTTTAATTCGGCAACATCTCCAAGTGGCGTAGATGTTCCGTGTGTGTTAATATGATCTACTTGATTTGGAGTCATTCCTGCATCACGAAGACAATTAAGCATTACGCGTTCTACACCAATTCCATCAGGGTGAGGAGCAGTCATGTGATATGCATCACTAGACATTCCGCCACCTAATACTTCGGCATAAATTTTTGCGCCACGTGCTTTGGCGTGTTCGTATTCTTCCAGAATTAGAGCTCCAGCTCCTTCTCCTAATACAAATCCGTCGCGTGTTGCGTCGAAAGGTCGGGAAGCTGTTTCTGGGCTTTCATTTCTTGTAGAGAGTGCATGCATGGCGTTAAAACCACCCATACCTGCTAAGGTTACGGCAGCTTCACTACCCCCTGTTACTATCACATCACAATGTCCTAAACGTATGTAGTTTAGGGCATCAATCATAGCATTGGCGGAAGAAGCACACGCAGAGACCGTAGTATAGTTAGGCCCCATAAACCCGTGTTTAATAGAGATATTACCCGGGGCAATATCGGCTATCATTTTAGGAATAAAGAAGGGGTTGAAACGTGGTGTTCCATCCCCTTCTGCAAAATTTATGACTTCATTCTGAAAGGTCTCCAAGCCCCCAATTCCAGCACCCCAAATTACACCCACACGAAATTTATCTACTTCGTTCAGGTTAATTCCGGCATCCTTTATGGCTTCATCCGAAGAGACCAGCGCATATTGCGCAAAGCGGTCTAATCTTCTGGCTTCTTTCCTGTCAAAATGGTCTTCTGAATCAAAATTCTTGAGTTCACAAGCAAATTGGGTTTTGAACTTTTCAGCATCAAAATAGGTGATAGGGGCGCATCCGCTTTTGCCATTTTTAAGACCATCCCAGTATTCTGAAATAGTGTTGCCAATGGGTGTGAGGGCTCCTAAACCGGTAACTACAACTCGCTTTAACTCCATATAAGGACTCTTTTACTTAGCTTCCTGTATGTATGAAACTGCTTGACCAACGGTCGCAATGTTTTCTGCTTGATCGTCTGGAATCTGAATATCGAATTCTTTTTCGAACTCCATAATTAGTTCAACCGTATCAAGGCTATCTGCCCCAAGGTCGTTTGTGAAGCTTGCTTCGTTTACAACTTCGTTTTCGTCAACGCCTAATTTGTCTACAATGATTGCTTTTACTCTTGATGCAATGTCTGACATAATGTTTTGTTTTAAAATTTAATTAAGTGGCAAAAATAAAATATTTTAATTGAAAAAGCCACTTATACTATAAAATGTGCTCACCAATTTAATAATTTTTGGGCGAAGTAAAACCCTATTGCCTACTTTTGTGATTTATTTATTTGATTTACTTCAGTGAACACCAAAGAAACCAAGAAAGAGAAGAGGATTGTAATTTTTGCTTCGGGCAGTGGTACCAACACCCAAAATGTGATTCAATACTTTCAGCAATCTAATGTTGCCGAGGTTGTTCACGTGCTCAGTAACAAGAAGGATGCCAAAGTGTTAGCACGTGCAGAAGCCTTGAACGTAAAGGCGTCAAGCTTCAGTAGAGCTGAATTGCTTTCAGAAGAAGGCGTGCTAAAAACATTAAAAGAAGCAGCGCCAGATTTGATTGTACTGGCAGGTTTTCTGCTGAAATTTCCTGAAATCATCCTCAATGAGTTTCCAGATAAAGTGCTGAATATTCATCCGGCTTTACTTCCAAAATATGGCGGAAAAGGAATGTACGGACATCATGTTCACGAAGCAATTGTAGCAAATAAAGAAACTGAAACTGGAATTACCATACATTATGTGAACGCAAATTATGACGAAGGAGCCATTATCTTTCAGAAAAAAACAAAAGTCGTACCCACCGATTCAGCTGAAGACGTAGCACAAAAAGTTCATGTTTTGGAATATGAATGGTTGCCAAAGGTGGTTGAGGATATTTTGAGTCGTGAGTCGTGAGTCGTGAGTCGTGAGTAAAAATAAAATTATATACGCTTATCCAAATAGGAAAGGAATAAGATTATGGCCAAAAAGAAAGAGAAATTCTACGTAGTATGGTATGGCAATCCCGCCGGTATCTTTGGCAGTTGGAAAGAGTGCCAACTTTCTATAAAGGGAGTGAGCGGCGCACAGTACAAATCGTTTCCTACGTTTGCCGAAGCCAAGATCGCTTATAATAAGGAGTATGCCGACTATAAAGGCAAAAACACCAAAAAGAAAACTTTAAGTAAAGAGGACCTGGCCAGAATTGGTGAACCCAATTTGTACAGTATAGCAGTAGATGCTGCCTCCAGCGGGAACCCAGGAAAGATGGAATACCGTGGTGTAGACACGCAGACCAAAAAGCAACTATTTCACCAGGGGCCTTTTCAACAAGGCACCAACAATGTAGGCGAATTTTTGGCGCTTGTGCATGGTATCGCCTATTTAAAACAACAAAAGAGCGACCGTATACTTTATACAGATTCTCGAATTGCAATGGGCTGGGTAAAGCGAAAAAAGTGCAATACTAAACTCAAGAAAACAACAAAAAACGCAAAACTGTTCGAGTTGGTCGCCAGAGCCGAACACTGGTTAAAAAACAATACGTACACTACCAAAATAGTAAAATGGGAAACCAAAGCTTGGGGTGAAATTCCTGCCGATTTTGGGCGTAAGTAAGCCTCCCACTCTTTTTTATTTCTCGAAGATTCGCATTCAATTTTTTCTTAGGAAAATTGTATCTTTGCACCTTCATTTCAAACACTGCTATGAGCAAACTTGTAATCGTTGGAACCGTTGCGTTCGATGCTATTGAAACCCCTTTCGGGAAAACAGATAAAATCCTGGGGGGAGCCGCTACCTATATTGGGCTGGCTGCCTCACAATTTAATACCGATGGCGCTATAGTTTCAGTAGTTGGGGGTGATTTTCCACAAGAAGACATTACGATGCTTCAGGACAAAGGGATGAATGTAGAAGGCCTTGAAATAGTTAAAGACGGTAAAACATTTTTTTGGAGTGGGCGCTATCATAACGATATGAACAGCCGCGACACTCTTGTTACAGAACTTAATGTGTTGGAAACATTTTCTCCAGTGGTGCCAGACGCCTACAAAGATGCTGAAGTTGTGATGCTAGGAAACCTCCACCCTATGGTACAAATGGGCGTAATCGACCAAATGGACGATCCGAAACTGGTGGTTTTAGACACTATGAATTTCTGGATGGACATAGCCTTAGACGATCTTAAAAAAGTTATTGCCAAAGTAGATGTTATTACTATTAATGACGAAGAGGCAAGACAACTTTCAGGAGAATACTCACTAGTGAACGCTGCCAAGAAAATCTTTACTATGGGACCAAAATATGTGGTGATCAAGAAAGGAGAGCACGGCGCTTTAATTTTTCATAAAGATGAAATGTTCTTTGCCCCAGCATTACCTTTGGCCGAAGTATTTGACCCAACCGGAGCCGGAGACACCTTTGCAGGTGGGTTTACAGGCTATTTAGCAAAAACCGGAGATTACAGTTTTGAAAATATGAAGCGAGCCATTATTCACGGTTCGTGCCTTGCATCTTTCTGTGTTGAAAAATTTGGCACAGAGCGAATGCAAAATTTAAAAAGAGACGAAGTGAACAAGCGCTTACATCAATTTAAGAGCTTGACACAATTTGACATACAACTAACATAACAACGCGCCCTGAATTTTCGGGGCGTTTTTAGTTGAAAAATATGCTTACCCCGACCCTAAAGGGTGTCGGATTGAAAATGGTACAATTAAAAATTTCTTGCTTGCTTTCCCTAAAAGCACTTGAGATTTAATTTAAAATCAAAAGAAAGTGCTCCCTTTAGGGTTGGGGCAAACGCTTTCAAGAATACCATGAGTGACGCACTAAAACACGAATGTGGCATTGCCTTAGTAAGACTTCTAAAACCTTTGGAGTATTATAAGGAAAAATACGGTACTGCTTTTTACGGAGTGAACAAGATGTATCTAATGATGGAAAAACAGCACAACCGTGGACAAGACGGTGCTGGTTTTGCCAGTATTAAAATGGATGTGCAACCTGGCGACAGATACATAAGCCGTATTCGCTCCAACCAGGCACAACCTATTCAGGATATTTTCGGACAGATAAATGCCCGTATCAATAAAGAATTTACCGAAATGCCAGGCTTGGTAGACGATGTAGCGGCTCAAAAACGCGTGATACCTTATATAGGAGAATTATTTTTAGGACATGTTCGTTACGGAACCTTTGGTGGTAACAGTGTAGAAACCGTTCACCCATTCCTGCGTACCAACAACTGGATGCACCGGAACCTTATTATTGCAGGTAACTTTAATATGACCAATACTACGGAGCTTTTTGATAATTTGATCCAGCTCGGGATGCATCCTAAAGAAAAAGCAGATACCATTACCGTGATGGAAAAAATAGGGCACTTTCTGGACGATGCTGTACGAAAGCTGTACAAAAAAGCAAAGGCGAAGGGAATGACCAAAATAGAAGCCTCTCCCTTTATAGCCGAAAACTTAAAGATGGAAAAGATCTTACGGAAATCGGCCAAAAACTGGGACGGTGGCTATGCGATGGCAGGCTTATTAGGTCACGGAGATGCTTTTGTGTTGCGTGATCCCGCAGGAATTAGACCCGCCTATTATTACAAAGACGACGAAGTAATTGTAGTGGCCAGCGAACGCCCTGTCATACAAACAGTTTTCAACGTTCCTTTTGAAAGTGTTCAGGAGATCGAACCAGGTCATGCACTACTGATGAAGAAAGACGGATCTATGGATATGAAAGAAATTTTAGAACCCCTGGAGCGCAAGTCTTGTTCTTTTGAGCGTATCTATTTTTCCCGCGGAAGTGATGCCGAAATCTACCAGGAACGAAAAGAACTCGGCCGATTGATCATGCCGAAAGTATTAGAAAATATTAATTACGATACCGAAAACACGGTTTTTTCTTTTATCCCTAATACTGCTGAAACGTCCTTCTACGGAATGCTGGACGCCGCACAAAATGAGCTGAACAAACAAAAGAACGAAGCGATCTTAAAAGAAGCCGAAAACCTAACAGAAGAACGCTTGTTGGAAATTCAGTCGCATAAAATCAGAACCGAAAAAATTGCTATTAAAGATGTTAAGTTAAGAACCTTTATAACAGACGATAGCTCCCGCGACGACCTGGTGGCTCACGTGTATGATGTAACATATGGTGTTGTAAAACCAAATGACAACTTAGTTATTATTGACGATAGTATCGTACGGGGAACCACCTTAAAAAAGAGTATCTTAAAAATGCTGGATCGCCTCAAACCAAAGCAAATTGTGGTCGTTTCTTCAGCGCCGCAGATTCGGTATCCAGATTGCTATGGAATTGATATGGCCAGATTAGAAGATCTTGTTGCTTTCAATGCTGCCCTGGAGCTACACAAAGAACGAGGTACCGCAGACATTATTGAAGAAATCTACGAAAAGTGCAAAAAGCAAATTCAATTAAAAGACGCCGAAGTAATTAACCACGTACAGGAATTCTACGCTCCGTTTACAGACGAGGAAATTTCAGATAAAATTGCTGAAATTATTTCAGAAGAAACTATTAATGCAAAAGTAAAATTAATCTTTCAATCGGTTGACGACTTGCACAAAGCATGTCCTAAAAACCTGGGTGACTGGTATTTTACAGGAAACTATCCTACCGCAGGAGGAAATCGTGTTGTTAATAGAGCCTATATAAACTTCTATGAAGGCAACCCAGAACGCGCTTATTAAATGTTAAAACAAGTATTCAATATACTTTTAAACCGATTTTATTTCCACTTTGTCTAAAAGTAGGAAAACTCTTATTGTGGGTTTGAAAAAAAAATTATATTTGAATAATACCATAGCATAAGTAGGTTAAGTTCATGGTAGATTTGGGGCAAAAAAGGTGAACACTTGTTTACCTTTTTTTTTATGCCCAAATCTTTCGGGGTGGTGAGCAGTAAGCAGTGCAACGGTTTACTGCGAAGGCGTTTTGAATACTCTAAACACTTGTTTACCTTTTTTTTATGCCCAAATCTTTCGGGGTGGTGAGCAGTAAGTAGTGTAACGATTTACTGCGAAGGCGTTTCGAATACTCTAAACACTTGTTTTACCTTTTTTTTATGCCCAAATCTTTCGGGGTGGCGAGCAGTAAGCAGCGCAACGGTTTACTGCGAAGGCTTTTTGAATACTCTAAACACTTGTTTACCTTTTTTTTATGCTCAAATCTTTCGGGGTGGCGAGCAGTAAGCAGTGCAACGGTTTACTGAGAAGGCGTTTTGAACACTCTAAACACTTGTTTACCTTTTTTTTATGCCCAAATTTTTAGGGTAGCATATAGCAATTAGTATTAAGATTTACTGCCAAAAAACTTCTATTAGCTATAGTGTTGCTTTCTCTTTTCTAAAACAAATCTGCAAGACAGTAAGCTTCAACCAATTATAAAATTTCCTTAGATTATAGATTCTTTTAAAGAGTTTTTATAAAAGTTTTGTAGGAAACAAGCACTTCGTCGAATAATATCTCCGTTGGTCTAAAAAATAATATTCTTAAATTAAGAATGCTATATATTTGAATAATACCATTAGCATAAGTAGGTTAAGTTCATGGTAGATTTGGGGCA